>FUFK010040142.1_pt1 | contig 68152 bp, 67 predicted proteins | sample 1021851 | NCBI WGS metagenome assembly FUFK01 (sample SAMEA51879418, study PRJEB19060) | metagenome | reverse complement strand
TGTTTGGGTTTCGCAAAGCACTGATTATCAGCTACCTAATATCTGTACTAATTTCGTCAAATAGTCATTATGTCTAATCATATGCCCTGCTGTAGTAAAAATGCTAGGGTACCCAAGGGGAAAACAACGACCGCGTATATAGCGTAAGCCGTTCAGATTTTTTCACCATTTTTTCATTCCTATCGGTCTGCACCTTATAAAACGCAGCTACAGTGGTTCCGTCGTTGATTGTTACACGAACGTTCCGTAAACCATCTTTATGCTTGTTATAAGGAACAACGTGACTGACTAGAAGCTAGGACTGATAAAGTCGTCCAGTAGATCGTCGTCTTGGTCTAGGTCTTCCGGGCTAAAGATTATGTCAGCGTCTGTTAAAACGGTCAGTTTAGCAAACTCTAACGCACCGACTATTGTCTGATCGTTAAGGTCGTACTCCTGCTGGTATCGTCGTATTAAGTTATCTAGGTCGAACATAAAGGAGTCCGTTTGATCGTTGTTCGTCATCGCTTCGCTCTTCCTCCCAGCGTATTTACTTCTGCTAGTCGATAAATACTTTTGTTATTATTCATAATAGTTATTACTATATAACAAATACGTTAGGTAGTAAAGACTGTTGCTTTAATTTGGGTGTGACATTTTGTACCGTATTTTAATTAACTGATAAACAACGACTTAGAACTTTAGGCTTTACAATCAACCTGTAATGGTTACTAAATGGTATAATGCCTAGCGGAGCGAGTGTCGTACTAACTGTACGCTTTAACTTACACAGTTTAACTGTAGTAGCTCTTCATCAAAACAACTAACAACAACGGATACTCTAAAACGTCGTCGTTATAATCAGTTATTGAAAAAGCTCATACTTCGTTCTTTCGCTTTTTACTCTTAACGTTATCGTTATAATCGTCGTATTCTTTCAGTAGTATTTAAGGATAGGTGTGTTTATAAATAAACCAATAACGATGAGAGCGTAGTGAACATATTAATGTATTTAAACTAACTACTTCATCACAAGTATAACAGATAGATATATAAAGAGTTGTTATCGGAACGAAGTGTAGTAACAACGATGAGAACGATAGTGAACTAAGAAGAGATTTGTTAACTCCAAAGAAGAGTACCACTACTACGTTTACGTTTATAAAAGCTATCAGTAAACTTTGTTAACTCTTCTTGTAGTAGTTCGTTCTTTCTATCGTACATATTCTTGTTAACATCAGCAGCCATTTGTTCTACCCAATAAGAGACAGCAATAGCTAACGCATCCAGACGGTCATCATGAGCCAGACTACCACGTTCTCTTGTTATCCTTGATAGTTGATAGAATAACATATACCTAGCTTGAGACTCTATAGGGTACGTTAACGCAGACTGGTAGTCATTAGTAATAACTTTAGGATCAACAATAAGACGATGACTATTAAGTACAGGTTCTAGAGTATCAACGATACGTAGTTCTTTTTGTTTACTACTACGTACTTCTTCTATTGTTACAGGATACTCATTACGAAACAACGGTTTAATCAGTTCCATAAACATACCGTCACCAAAGTTACTCTCTATAACGATCTTGTTAACTTTGTTATCCTTAGCGATAGCGACCAAACGTTTTAGTGTTACTTCGTCGTACCCTCCTTTAATACCACCAGCATCGGGAACAAACAACTGACTGTTAAGCATCTTTACTACGGCATAAGCTGTTTCATCTTTACCACGACCAGACGGGTCAATAGACATCACAGAACCGCTGTACGGTATCATTTCTCCCACAAGGCTACTAGGACGCTTGTAACGGTCTCCTGCAAGTCCTACATTGGGTAGTGTTCTATCTGCCTTCTCAGGGTCACTACTCCACATTATCTTTTCAGGGGCAGTATCAACGTCAACGTCGTGAATGATAAGGTCATTTATTTTAAGAGGGTAACGATCACGATCACTCAGTTTAGGGTTTAACATGAACTGCAACGCAAACCCGGTACGACCATACGACAACTGACGTTCTTCTAAGTCCATATCACTGAACCGTAAGGGTTCTGTAGAAGTACCAGCACTCTCAGGAGTTATGTTATCCCGTATAAAGGGTGCAAGAGCGTTACCGTAGTTGTTATCGGCTTCTTCCTCGTTAGGGTACTTAGCCGTCCATATACGCTGCTCGTAGCCCCTCTCTGATAGTTTAGTGTACAGACTGTCCTCGCATTGGGGTGTACCAAGAAATACAATCCTAGAGCTTTCTAGGGGCTTTATAATGGAATCAAACTCTTTAACAGCTTCGTCTAGTTTATCCCGTAGTCCTTGTGTTTGTGAGTTGGACGGTACTTCTACGTCGTCAGCTACGATTATATCAGCACGGGAACCAGTCAGCTGGGATGTTACACCTAACGACTTAACGGATGGTGCGTGAGAAGCAGGAGCACCGCTAACGTCAAAAGCTATCTTACTGAATCGTTGGTTCTCTGATGGTTGTAGATGTTGTAGGGCAGGGATGTCCTGTATCAGACGTAACGTAAAGGTAGAGAAGTCATCCGATCTATTCTTACTGGCAGATACAACAAGTATGTTTTTTGTTTGGTCTAGTAGTAGTTGATGAACGACAAACGCTGATGTTATCCAACTCTTACCACACCCACGAAATGCTTGAATAACGGAACGACGAGGTCCATTTTGCAAGTATAAAGCCATGTCGTACTGTAACGGAGTAGGGTCAGGCAGGTTAAGGTGTCGCCATACAAGACACAGAAAGTTTCTAAAGTCTCGTAGTTGTGGTGGTATCTCTTGGTGTTTCTTCTTCTTCATAACAATAAAAAGGAGCCGACGTTATGTTGCCGACTCCTTTAGAGTATATGGGAATGTAGGGAAGAGTTAAAGTTGTTTCTCGGCTGGTATATCGTCTTGTTGTTCAGGAAACGGTAACGCCTCAAAGTCCTTAGCTAATTCATTAACAGCACTACCACTACGATTATCTACCGTGATGTTGTTATCTTTTAACCACTTACCAACAGTGTTCATGAGAGCCGGGTTGTATTCCTCCATAACTTTCATGTACCCAACTGCATTCTTACACAGTTCGGTGTAGTTGTCTGCAAGTTTAGCTCCTTCTACATGATCCTTCATAACTTATTATTTGTTGTCTCTCGGCATCTCAGAGTGGTCACCACGTCCGTTCATATTGTTAAGGATTCGTGTTACCCACATCTGTAAAAGAGCGGAGGAGCTGAGACCGAGCGTATTAGCGATCCCAGCTACCTCCTTCTTTTGTGAGCTTGTGAGACGAAAAGTTAGAGACTTAGTATCTCCTTTTTTACCTTTCGCACTCATTCAGCGATATAAACTTAAGCCATTGCAGCAGTAAAGTCTGCCAATGAACCAAGATTGTTTCCGTCACCAAGAACAACGTCGTTAGCTTTAACGTCGATCAAGGCAGCACTGCTGTCGTCTCCACTGATGTCAGTAGAAGAAGCACCAGCTGAAGTTTTGTAGAAAGCGAACTTATCTTCACCTTCGTCGTAAACAGCAGCGATGTTACCGTCGTCAGAAGAACCACGCTCAATGATGAAACCAGCGTCGTTTCCGTTGTTAGCCGATCCAGCAGCTCCGTCATTGATGAGCATGATAGCATCTTTGATTTCGGAGTTGGTGGTTTGTACGGAAGTAGTTGTACCATTAACAGTTAAGTTACCGCTAAGTACAAGGTTAGTTCCGCTTACGTCTCCGGTGAAAGCAGCACCAGCAAGATTAGCTTTGGCAGCGTCAAGAGCAGATTCAGCAGCACGAGCAGTTGAAGCCTCAGAGTCGATGTTCGACTGAAGAGTTGTATCAGCAGATGCTCTAGCAGTAGCTTCACCGCTAACAGCAGCGATACGTGCAGTTTCTTCAGCGTCGATATTGGACTGTAAAGTCGTATCAGCAGAAGCACGTGAGCTAGCCTCGTCGTTGATGTTTGTTTGAAGGGTCGAGTCAGCGGATTGACGGGCAGTCTCTTCAGCATCAATGTTGCTTTGGAGAGTTGAGTCAGCACTGGCACGAGAAGAAGCTTCACTATCAATGTTAGACTGAAGAGTACTGTCGGCAGATGCACGGGTACTTGCTTCAGAAGAGATAGCGTCAGCGTTAGTTTTGATCTGTGCATCGAGAGCTTCGTCAGCTCCAACCAATGTACTTACAGAAGTAATGTAGTTGGTGGAGGAGTTAGCGGAGTACGATCCACCAGCAGCAAGACCAGCACCACTTTGAGTAGCGTCTAGTTCGGATTGGATAGCGGAGTCAGCGGATGCTCTGCTAGATGCTTCTGTGTCAATGTTACCTTGTAAGGTAGAGTCAGCAGACGCACGGCTAGAAGCTTCGCTGTCGATGTTAGATTGCAGGGTAGAGTCAGCACTTGCACGACTGGAGGCTTCCGAATCAATGTTCGTTTGTAATGTAGCCTCAGCAGCCAATGCGCGTGTTTCTTCCGCAGCAATAGCACTCTTGGTCGATTGACCGATTTGATAGAATATAGATGATGTATCTGGCATATTAGTATTTAACTATAGTTAGTATTGATGGTTAAAATTAAGCAGTACCGTCGGAATCAATCTCTGTCCATTCAGACCCTGTCCATACGATAATCTTATTAGTGTCCGTCTCAAAGTATGCTTCACCAGCAGCTGGCGAACTAGGACGGGTGGATGATGTGACTGTGTTTAAAGTAGCCATTTCTTATTCTTCCTCCATAGGTTGTGTCCAAGCTTCCCCCTCCAACACGGTCAACATTGCCGAGTGACTCAGGGTATCTTTTCCGTATAGGCATCGTGGTTTAGCTCCTTCGTATTTAACAAAGGTTTCATCACCTTGCACGTTGTATCTTAGTGTATCCACTGATGTTTCAAGTACTTCGTCAAAGTTAACGGTACTTACTTCATCAGCATTTAGAATTACATATTGTCTGCTCATAGTTATTAAGAGGGTACGGAGGTTGAATAGGTGGGACCATTAACAAGAGATGCTGATCCGCTACCACCTGAGATTGAATTATCTGTGTTATTCTCAAATCTGAACCAATCGTTTGGTGCGGTAGAAAGTCCGCTCAAGTCGATAGGTGCAGTACCTGTGTATATCGAGGAGATATTTGCAGATTGATCAGTTTCCCAAAAAGCAACTTCATCTATTAAGCCTGTGAGCTTTCCACCACCCCAATTAGCAGCGTGACCTATATTTACAGCGGTTGCACTCGTTGAGTTGTTTCCTGTGAAAGATGCGTCTTCTCTTGCGGTCGTTAAAGTTTTACTAACTCCGTCAACGAATAAACCCATACCACTTGTCGAAGTCCCTCCGTCATAAGTAATCATGATGTGATACCATGTATTCGCAGAAAAAGAAAAATTGTGCGTAGCTTCTATCTTGAATGATCCGCCCAAGATTGCCGTTCTATCAAATACCGAGTAACGAAAACCTCCGCTTGCATAATCAAGTTTCCAATCAGTTTCATGATGTATGAGGATTAGCATCATACCCTTTGGTCATAAATAAATCTCCTGAACCCATAGCGTGACTCAGCGGATTGAACCAAAAGGATGCGGTAAAAGCACCTGATAAGGTCATGCCTGTTAGTCGAGCGTGATCGTCAGTTCCGTCTAGGTTTAGTGTATAACCGTTAACAAAACTTACTGCTTCATTAGCAAACGTTCTCCACGAACCACTGTCGTATACAACAATAGCACCTGCATTGGTACTACCAGCAGCTTTCAAATATAACTCGCCATTCTTAGCAAGTCCGTTAGTAACCAAGTCTGATTGTTGGCTATCGTTGATTATTGTAATATCGCTCATGTGTTTAGCTATTGTTATAGACCTGCCAGTTACTACCGTCAAATACGTAGAGATCGTAAGTATCGCTTCCGTACATGATAGTGCCTGTGCTGTCGCTGGTTCTTGCTGTTATGTTTGCTGCCGTGTCTACGCTGGGTGCTACGGTATCTTCAGGGAAGCCGAGTATAGACTTTAAGAAGTCCGTCACAGCGTCCGATTTATCTACCTTGTCATCCAACTTCGACTTAACGGTCTGTCCGATTTGTTGAAGTATGTTAGCCATTAGTGATTATATTTTTATGTTAGTGATTGTTGTTTGTCAAAACTATTGAACAGCTTGCCATCCTGAGTCTGTAAATACATACAATTTATTAGTGTCCGTGGCATAAGCCATCGTCCCCAATTCGTCGTCAGTCCTTGCTTGAATATTGCTCTCGGTGTCTAGAATAGCCTTGCTAGTGCTAGTAAGAGATATTAATAAGTTCCTGACACTCTGTCCCATTTGATACCATACGCTCATATTTTATTTTCATTTTTAGGTTAAATCCAACACTTGTTAGTGAATTACGGATCACCTGTCAAGCCTTCAAGAAACTCTGCGTGGTCTCCCACTTCTTCTTCACGTGCGTCTAGGAAGTAAGGCAGTTCATTCCAAGCAGTCGTTCCGTCTCCTATCTTAATACGATTACGGTCAGTATCTAGTTCGATAGCTACTTCACCTTCCAGCAGTACTGGGTTCTCCTCCCGCCACTCAGCGTAAGTACCACGTCGTAGTTGTATACGTTTAGTAAAACTAGGCATCTGCTTGTCCTCCGTCGAATATATCAGTGTCGTCTAATACAGGACCACCACCGTCAATAGTAACAAAAAATGGGTCACTCTCTAGTGAAGTTACTTTAGATTGTAAATTGTCAGCTTTCTCTTTGTTCTCGACAGCAACAGCCGAAGACACCGCTGAAATCGTCCGTTGTTGAAAGCTTAACGGATTAGGACGAACGACTGGTCTTCTAGCAGGTCTTGACATACTTAGCACTTCCAACGACGCAACGCCAAAGCTTTACGGGTAGGTCTGCCTTTACTGTCTTTCATTGGTCCCTTTACTCCTGACATACGAGCACAGAAGGAACGCTTACGAGGACCACCACCGGGTTGAGGAGGTTTAAGTTTGGAGCCAGTAAGTTTATTTATTCTGTTCCGACCTGACTCACTAAGACCACCTTTAGCAGACTTATCAGAAGCTCTTAAAGATACAGAGGCAGACCTCATTACTTCTTCGGAAACCCACGCTTCATGTTAGCGTAAGCCTTTGGCGATATAGTTGACTTCTTCTTACTACGGCTAATACCGAGTTTCCTTCTTCTGTTAATGTTTGCGTATAATCCTTTTGGCATATCTATTTCCTCATTAGCAGCTCCATCATACGATCAAGCTTAGTGTTTATCTCTTTAATATTTGTTTCAAGACCACCCATACGATTCTCTACAGCAGTATCTCTTTCGCTTTGTGCTGCCAACTCAACCTCTATCTTAGTCAACCGTTTCTCGTCGTTCTCTAATCTATCTGACAGTTTCTTTATCATCCATCCGATAACGGCAAGTATTACACCAAGGGCTGTATCTAAGAAGTGGGAGAGTGATTCAGTCATCGTTATAAAGCAGCTATAACAAATGCTAGTAGTTCTTCGTATCTAATACCTAATCGTGTAATAGTTATGCCTTGTTCGTTTTTAAAAGTATCAGAACAAAACAAACCATACTCTCTTGCATTTAAACCTTCAGCAGTAAAAGCTGCTTCTACGTCTTGTGCTATAACACCTACGTGCGTCCGCTTACCTTCTTTGAATTTAAATTTTTTAACCAAACCTTTAATTGTTTTAGCTACTCTTAATTCAGCTTCCGACAAGTCTTGTATCTGTTCCTTTTCATTTCTGTCAGAAGTATTTATTGTTCCTGTATTAGCATAAACAGTAGACCATCTAGCACCAGCATTTCCAAGGTTTTGATTCGGATTAGTACTAGAATTGTAGTCCTCTCCGGGTAGCCATGAACCTGTTTTATCCATTACTACAGCTTTAGAGGTAGACTCGTTAGTAACATTGTAACGACCTAAAGCTTGTCCTACAAAAACAGAGTAGTGACCTTCGTCAGTAGTTGGTGGTGTAGTTGATTTAAGCGTTATTGAAGCAGAGCCTCCACCTGTTTTATTACTAACTAATTTTAGTTTTGCTATGCCCGTGTCGTTTTCGATTTTCGCTCCGTCTTTGATTTGTGCTTTGTATGTAGTGCCTCCACCAAATGTATCAGTAGCGTCAGGTTCTACACCAATACCAACAATATCATTTTGACCGTTGGCGTTTATAAGGTTGATATTATTGTCACCTTCTACCCGAAAGTCTACATCAGCACCACCTTCATTAACTACCACTTCAGTAGCAGCTACTTTAAAAGTAGTATCAGTAGAGCTTATCTCAGAACTCGTTACAGCATTAGCAGCTATCTCAGAACTCGTTACAGCATTAGCAGCTATCTCAGAACTCGTGACAGCATCAGCTGCTATCTGAGCCGTATCAACAGCATCGTTATCTATCTCACTACCGGCAATCGTATCGTCTTTCCTTCGTAGTTCGTGACCACCCGCTGTACTGCCATCGTGTACTACAACTGTTTCTTTATCGGTGTCTACTGTTACTTCTCCTTCAGCACCTGTAAAGCCAGCGTGTTGTGCTGTGGTTCCTCTTCTAAGTTTTACTTGTATGTTTGGCATGGTTATATGTGGTTATGCGATTGATCCAAAGTCTAATGTTGTTGATAAGTTATCTGAGTCTACTACTCCGTTAGCAATAACAGTTGCACCGTCTCCAGTAGATGTTACCTCTCCTGTGTGATTAGGGTGTGAATAATTGTTAGCACCGTCTGCTACGTTTAACAAAGTCCGTGTCTGTGTCGTAGTAAGTTCTATTATATCAGAAGAACCACCTGTGTTGTTACCGAGTATCGTGTTAGCTGGTATCTCTTCTATCTTAGCAAATGTAATAGAGTCATCAGCAATGCCAGCAAGAGAGCCTACAATCGCACCTCCAGCGGTAGAACCGTCGTGTACGTATAAGTCCTTGGTATCAGTTGTATAAACAAGCTCTCCTTCTTGCCCGGTAAACGCAGCATTCTCAGCATTCGTTCCTCTTCTTATCTGTACTTCAATACTCATTTATACTATTCCTCCGTAGCTGAATGATGCGGTCACTGGGTCACCCACTATACTACCGTAATCGTAATCTGTTGGTATATCTGTAATAGCTGTTTTAAAACCTCTTTCAATAACAAGTATCTCAGCTAAGTTAGTGGGTGGTGTATCAAAACGTATCAGGTTACTAGCTCCTACGATTGTATAGTCGTCAGGGTCTATGACCTCTCCAGCTATAGTTACTAACATTGCAGTAGACGCTGTGACGTTAGCAGTGAATGTAAGAGCAAACTCTGTTTCACTACCGTCTCCTGTAAACTTACTAAAGCTTGGTGGACTGCCTGTGCCTGTGGTGAGACCTGCAATAGCACTGTCAACATATGACTTATTAGCTGAGTCTGAAGCAGACAATGGTGTGCTTACACCTGTTAAAAGATTACCGTTAATATCAACAGAACCTGACACTTTAGAACCATCAAAATCGTTCAGTGAGCGTGTGTCTACGTAGTTCTTAGTAGCTCCGTCTTGTGCGTCTACAGGGTCAGCTAAGTCTTTTAAGTTTTGGTTCTGTGCAGAAAAGTCAAGACTACCTTGTACCCGTTGCAGAGATTGATCGTTGAGTTCTCCGAGTTCTTCAGCTAGATAACGGTTGTGTTGGTACGCTCTATCTAGTTCGCTCTCAGTAAGTACCGATCCGTTCTCAAAGTCTACGAGGTTTAAGTCAGGTTGACTCTTACGACGTACTCTTACATTGTCATTAGCAACAACTCCAGAGGTAGGAAACACACGAGTAACACCTGATGTAGTAGATACCGAATAATTGCTTAACGCTAACAACGCTCCGTTTACTTCTACTGTTATGTGGATTTCTTCAAGGAACGGGAACGTCACGATAAACCCTGCTGTTATGTCAGAGGCTGAAACGTTGTTATAGTCTACGTAGGTGTTAGCCATGATATTATATTATTACTTATTGAGCGAGGAGTTCAAGCACTTAAAATCCAATGAAGCCCGGTTCTGTCAAGCTTTTCAAATCTTCTGCTTTTACTCCTATGTTTTTAAGTTGTTGATCTTTCCAATTTTCTCCCTCGCTGTTTATAAATTTTATGTCTTTATCTTTTATCTTCAACCAAGCCTCGTTTCTATATGCAGTAACTGCTTCTTTAACCAAGTCTGCTTGTGTCATATCTTCATCTGTAGTCTTAACTAGAGGTGCATCAAGATATTCACCACTATTAAAAATTCTTTTTAGTTCCTCTCTTAATGTTAATCCAGTTATTCGTGTCTTAGTTACCTCGTCCATCCAGTAATCATACAAAGTCTGATCTTCATCTTCATTGTAGTATTCACTAGTATTTAATTTATCTTTTTCATAACTGCGAGTAAAACCTATAGAATCTCTAAGCCCGGCTAACTCTGTCATTACATCATCTACCTCAGCATCACTCCATGTAATAGGACTAACAACCCCCCAAAATCCTTCCATAGAATATATTCTGTTTACTTTTTCTCCTAGTATATTTCTGCGATATTGACCCGGATGTATACCTAATGCTCTATCTTTTAATTTATTTCTCCATCCAACAGCTTGTCTTTGAAACTGATCGTTCATGCTGTTTAAATCTCTAAGTATAGTAGGTGTAAAGGAAGCTGCCCAACCTAATGGTATATCTGCAATCTGTTTATCCTTATTACTTGTTGCTTCTAAAATCTCATACAAACCTCTAACAAATGTTTTATTAGCTAAATTTTCCACTAATGCACCATGTACAGCTGAGTATAAACTTTGGTCCTCTTCAGTGAGTTGTTGCAGGTTCTCCCCCATCATTCCTCTGAAGTGAACTAAATCCGATATAACAGAAAGAAAAGTAGACCAAGGTTCTAACTTAGTGTAGCTAATACGTGTGTCTCCTATTCTTATTGAATTAGGTCTCCATCCTGCGTTTGTTAATCTTTGTTTTTGCTCATTACTCAAGAAAGCTCCCGAACCTGTTATATTGCCAGTATAAGCTGCTGCTGTGAATCCGAATAAGAAAGTAGTACCAAGAACAAAATTAGAAGCGGCTTCTGCTTCCATCTCTATTGTTTTCAAATACAATTCATCTTGGTTTCTACTTAGCGAATTAAACATTTCTGTAGCTCTTTTTATATCTTCAGGTCTTGCGTTCTTAGCGTTTATTATAGACTCCTGCATTTGTTTAGATTTTATCGTTTCTTTCAACAATCTATGGGCAGGTGTATTACCTAGCATTATGGACGCATTTGAAAACTGAGACAGACCCGGAAAATTATCTAATGTGAATTGCATGATCGCGGTAGGTGTCTTGATAAACGGAACCTGCAATCGTCCTAATATTTTAAAAAAGTTAGTGTGAGAATCAGCACCACCTCTTGACCACTTAGCAAACGATTTTGCCATTTGTGAGAAAGCTTTATCAGCGTAATCAGCTTGATAAACCAACGCCAATCCTAGCTGCTCCGATTTGCTGAACTCCTCATTACGTGTCCAACTTCTTATACCCTCGTTAACTTCTAAGGCTTTTTCCATTCTCGTTTTAACAGCGTCGTCAAACACTTCTTTTCCCAACTCTTCCCTTGTCCCAGCTAAAACGACGTCTTGCATGGCTTCCGCTCTTAATGCTCGTAATGTACCCAGCACCTTAAAGCCTTCATCCATTATACCCATAGCCCTAAAGCTTATAGAGAACAGAGGATCAAGAGCTTTAGCAAATTGAGTAGAAGGTTCACCGTCAATCATGTCCATCAAGAATCTTCTTAAATTACTTTGATTCTCTTTGGTATCTTGACCGTATTTGTTAACTAACCTCGTCAGTTTCTCTCGATCTCTAAACGGAAGCTTTAATGGTTCTGATGTTACTTCTCCTGTTATATCGAATAAATCTTCTTCATGTCTACGTAACGATGACTTCATCCAACTAGACTTACCGTTATTTTTCCATGTTTCTTTTATGTGATGCCAAGCGTCTCTGAACCCGCTAAAATATTCTGACTGTGCTTTCCATTCAGTTAATGCGTAGTCCATTGCTTGCTTATGGTCTAATTGTAGAAACCGATTAGCTCTCCCTTTGTAATATGCCTGTATGGTTCTAGCAACAGGTTGATAAGCCATATTAAATATAGAAGTAGGGACACCAACGAACCAAGTACGGGGACTAAACAGCATAGTATTCGTTCTTAGTTTTTCCAAAGCTCTTAAACTTAATTCCCATGTGGAAGCAGAACCAGCATCAAACTCTTGTAATCCTGATAGTTCTTTTAATAACTTCAACGCTAATTCGTTGTCCTCTTTTTGTACCTTATCTTTTAAAGTCTGTCGTGCTTCTTTGATTCGTTCTTTTAAAAATTGTACATCTTCAGGTACGTTTTGTGGTTGTCCTTGTTTTAAGAACGCTCGTATCTCTTCGATGCTCTTATCTTGTAAATCTTCTAAATCTTTTATCTTATCCCTAAGTCTGAACTTTTGAAATAGCTCTTTAGATTTAAACCTCAATATCACATCATTCTTTATCTCACTGATGGCATTAGTTAGCTGCGTTCTTATTTGTGCTACTAAAGCTTCTTTCTCAAATGGACCTAGATCAATCTTCTGATTAATCCGTGCCATAACTTCACGCACTAATTCTTTTTCAGTGCCGTTATTTACAGCTTCTTTTAAATTTGTACCTATCTCTTTTAGCTCTGCTTTTATTGTTTTATCTAAAAGTTTTGTTCTATTAGGAAGAACATCAAAAAAGCGTTTACCAGTTTCTCCGTCTATTAAAGAATTTATACTGTCCAACGCTCTTGCTTTATCGTCGGCTTTAATACCTTTGGCTTTAGTGATATCAGCCCTAAGCTTTTGTAAGGATTCTTCATACTTCTCAGGATTAGCAAAGATGTCCTGTATTTTTTGTAGGGTCGTGTCTGCTTTTTTAGCCACTGCCTTATCGTTTCTTACAGCTCCCGTGATAACATCCTTAACGTTATTGGAGAATAATTCTAAAGCAGCTTTATCTTGTGGTGTTCTTACTTTAAGCGTACGAATTACACCGTCTGATATTCTTTGCTTATATTTGCTCCATATAGAGTCAGTACTCTCGTCCCTAATTTTAACAAAAGCCTCATCAGATACATCACTAAAATTACGACCCTTAGCTAGGTCATCAATAGAACTTATGTCGGCTTTTAAATCACGCATAAACTGTGATTCATCAATCCTACCTTTACTTATATCGTCAGTTAATTGTAGTAGTTTTTCTATATGGTAAACACGTTTAGCCACTTCAGGTTTATATGTGGGAGGTTTCCTAAAATCCATAGCCTTACCTTTGAAAGCTACTAAAGATTTACCCGTTATATTACCTGCTTGTACATTAACATCTATTAATTTTCGATACCTTCTTAATTCAGTTTCTAAACCTAATACTTGTTTTTTAACAGCATCAATATTCCCTTGTCCTAAATCCTTGAAGAGTGTGCTTATTTTAGGATTCATTTCTGAAGCTAGACTTTGATTTATCTTTGCCATCTTATTTATCTGCTCAGGCAAAGTCTTGGCTCTCATTATGTACTCTTCAATTTCTAACTCAGGATCACGTGGTTTTTCTTTTGGTGTAACAGCAGGTTTAGGAGGTTCACCAACAATAGGTGGTTCTTCTTTTTTTACTGGTTTTTTAATTCTTTCGACAGCTTCATCAGCTTCTGTAAGTAATTCATCAGTAGTTTTCTGTGGTTCTAAACGCTCGTCAGTTATATTGACTTCTGAAGTTATGTCGTTCTTTAAAGCGTCCTCCTCCTTTATAGCCTTATCTAATTCTTTTAAAGCAACAGTAGCGTCACCCTTACCTTGAGAAGCTTTAACAACTTTCTTTAATGCTCTCTGTTTTTTCCACCACACACCAGCAGTTCTTTGTACCCACGAAAACCCTAAGTTTATACCCGCTCCTAAAAACAAACCCTCGATTGCTCCTTGTGCTCTTGTTTTAAGTTTATCCTCTTCTGCTTTATCTTCAGTATCTGTCGTTATATAATCGGCTACCGCTCCTCGTAACGCCCCTTCAGAAGCTATCTTACCAACCCTCAGAGCTTTCTTCCCGCCCTTTTTGGTTTTAATTAATTTAGCTAAATCAGCAGCCTTGTCCCCTACTTTTGTTACCTTAGATACTACTTTGCCTGTTTTAACAACAGCACCACCGGGTACCCAAAAAGTTCCTAAATAAGAGCCAATATCCGCTGTTATATCTTCGACGGCAGATTTGGGTTTATCAAACCACTCACGTTCAAAACTTTTTCTAATACCAGTACTAAATAAATCGTTAGTTGTTTTTACTAAATCATCAACAGCTCTTACAGGCATTCTAGCTAATGTTCTTCCTGTAGCTTTTGTTGCATTCCAACTCCAAGAAGTAAACCTATCAATCCAGTCCTGCGAAGCTTGTTCCTCTGCTGCCGTTACTTCTATATCATCTTCTTCAGGTAGGTCGTCAACGATAGGCTCATCAAATACACTGGTATAAGAACTAGAAGGTTGAGGTGGTACGGGAGTAACTTCAGTAGGAGCTAATTCTTCTTCTATAACATCAGTATCCTCAAAGATAGATTTATAGGGAGCCATGTTATCTATTTCTCCTAAACTGATCCCTCTGCATTCTCATGAACTCACTGACAGTACCAGCCTGCGGAGGAATGCCAAACTTTTTCTGCATCAAATTTAATATAGGATATTCTTTCACGTTGCGTTGTTCCACTGGAGTATTTTCAAATCTACTAAATTCAGAAACCAAGGCTTTATCGTATTCAGCTAATGTGGTTAAAGTGCGAACAAACGGTGTAACCCTCGGATCAAACCTATATTCAACATCATGTATCTTCTCATTCAAATCAGGCACATCCTCAAAACGATCATACCCATATCTTCTTCTAATATCATAGATAACTTCAGAGTATTTATTTGGTGCTTTATCTCCAAAATCTGTTATTAGTTCATTAGGATTACTTAATTTAGATTCATATCTATCAGCTACGCTTAAAGCTTTTGCTCTTTCGTTTGCTACTTCTCCTAAAGAATCACCAGCATAAGTTCCTATATCTTCCCCGAAACGAATGACAGGACCAGCTCCCACTATAGTAGGTGCGTAAGGATAAGAAGGCATTGTAGGAATTTTAATAACCGTTCTTCTTTTTCTCGCTAAAGCAGTATCTATCGCTTTTAAATCAGCTTCGGCTTCGATGATCTCATCTAATATTTCATCACTCGTTTCAGGCGGTTGTCCTAATCTTCTTTTCTCCTGTTCGTATTGTTTTTCAATAGTCTGATAAGCCTTCCAAGATTTTAGAATATCAGATTGTATTCGTTTTTCCTCATCGTTTATAGCTTCTATTCTTTCGTCTAAGTTAGTTATTTTCTTACTTATATTTATAGAAGCCTCTTTACGAAGCTCGTCGTATCTCTGCATATAATCCTGCCAAGTAGCATTATATTTATTATCTACTATAGCTTTAGTAAATCCACGCTGAAACTTTCCTGTAGCTTCATCTATGTATAAATTATTTAACTCCGATTGTAAGGAGTCCTCAAACGCACTACGTTTCTCAGTGGCAATGTTTTTAGCTGGTCCCCTAATGTACCAAAACTGGTCATCTATGTTTTGATCTATTTTGTTTAATTGCTGTATGACATCACGGTCTTTAACGCCTTCTGTCTGTACGTGCTTCGCTGCTGTGTAGTCAGGGTTGTTGTTTTTCTTTTCAGTAAAGTCATCTGCGATTCGTCTCCTGTCTTCGTTCGATACAGATAGTAATTCTAATTCTCTTCTCTGCTTTGCTACAGTTAAGAATCTTCTAGAAGCATCACTAAATGCCTCAGACTTAGCGTCGTCTAGTGAGTAACCCGCAAACAACAATCGCTGTAGTCTAGTCGTATCTTGATTTTCTATCAGCTCTGTAGCGTATGTTACTGATTCATCTATTGAATAACCAGCATCTACTAATATATCTACAACGCTAGTGTTCGATGCGTTATTAAATTTTTCGTCATCTGTTATACCTGCTGTAACACCCTGCGAAGCTAGTGTCCACTTGGTCAGTATATCATCAGCTATCTCTTCTTTGTCGTCCTCTATCTTATCTCTAGCTGACTCAATACGGCTACGTAACTCAACAGCTTTAGAGCGTATCTGTGCTCCCTCTCTATTGATGTTACCTAACTTGCCACCTTTACCTGTTAAGTCTATGTCTAACAACGAATCTAATACTCGTTCTGCTTTGTCAGGTTGTGGGTTTAGTCCTACTAAAAGATTGTTAACGTTAGGAACCATGAAACCATTAAAGAATATCTCTACAACTTCTGACCGTGGTATCTTACCCTCAGCAGTCATACTGTCCATTGTTATCTTTATATCAGATTGTAATGTAGCTATGTCTTCAGGAGTGGTTGCATCTGTTAAACGCTCACCAAACTCCTGATTGAAGTCTTCAATATACATATTATTGTTAAACTTCTGTATAGCTTTATCACGATTCTGTGTAGCTTGTATCTTAAATCTGTCTTTTATCTCAGAGGAGAACTCAGCAAATCCTTGCAACGACAACTCAGAACCACCAGCTTGACGTAGTCTTTCTAAAGAGTTTGTTTCTTCTTCCTGTATGATCTGTTCTATTACGTCGTAGTTACCGTTCTCAGGATTCATTTCAACTTCTTTCAGTCGTCCTTGTAATCCTGTATAGAAACTAGACTTAGCTTCCCGTTGTCCTATGTGCTTCCTAAATCCTTTCTGATAACCAAACAACTGAGAACGTGGCATCAAACCTTGCTCAACTAACTGCTCACCTGCTGTATCTAATCCTTCAATAGCTTCGTCTAAATCTGCTGATGCAGCTGCTATCTCTCCTTCTTTAACTCCTTGCTTATATTCAAATGCTTGTAGTCCTGCGTATGTTTGAGCTGCTTGACCTACAACATTAAGAGTCTTAGCTAAATCAATTAACGGAGATACAGGTGCTTGTTGTGTGGCTACTTTAATACTACGCCAACCTGCCGGACTAACGGTAGCTTGAAGAGAAGGTTTCTTAAATAACTCAGCCATATTATGATTCGTATGTAGCTCCTATTTGACGACCTGCTGCATAAGTTTGCAAACCTCCGCTCAATGCTTGTAAGCCTGATAACGCTAAACTTGGACGTGCTATAGGTCTAGCTAATCCGATCTGACGTTGTTGCGTTGCAAACCCTGCTTGTTCAAGACCCATAGCCGTAGCTACCTCACCCATGTCCTGTTGTTGTGCTATTCTAAACTGAACATCACCAGCTTGTCTTGTTATATCGTCTCGTAAAGCTTCAAGAGATACGCCTGTTATACCACGATTCGCTGCAATAGCTGTTGCTGTTCCTAAAGCTCCTTGAGTTCTCCTCGCTATATCAGCCAACTCTTCACCAGCAGCTTTTTGTTTCTGTGCTTCCTGTATGCGGATCGCTGTTTGTTCTTGTAAAAATCTTTGACGCTCGGTTGCTGCTGCCTGTGCTTGGTATCTAGCTTGTTGTTTAGCTTGCTGACGTTGTCCTGCATAACCTACAAGAGGAGACGCAACACTAGCAACTGTCGAAGCACCTATCATACCTAGGCTTAACGCAGACATACTACCTGCTGCCTTCGCTCCTACTATAGCTGCACCTATTGCTGGAAAACACATACTTACTTCCTCTCTAATATAAATGACATATACCCGTCGTACTGGCAATCGCTAAACTCAGCACCCAACCACTTCAACCACCTGTAACTCAACGTATTAGTCTTCATTACTACATTAGTTAAATAGTCAAAACCGTCCATCATCTGGTCTACCCACTGCTTGGAATGTTTAAGAAAGTACTTCTTAGCAGTAGCCAGTCGTCGTGTTCCTAACAACCACACAACACCAACATTCTCACAAGGACTAACACCAAAACTACAGTACAGTCCGTCGTTACCTCTTAATGAATAGCACTTAGTGCTTGTTTGAAACGACAGGTTAACTGCGTCCTTTGGGTGATGCAATAGCCCGATACACTCCATCATGTCCTCTTCCCTCATGTCGTCGTACAACTCAAAGGCATCCATATCAGGTTGTGCTTCTTCTACTCTAAGACCCATATCTCCTGCTCCTCGGTATAAACATAGATTCAAACTCAGCAGCTAACAACTTCACAGGTAACGCACTATCGGTCTTCACCTCAATGGTAACTTCACCGGGTTGTGCTTGTACGGGAAACCTGAAGTGTCCGTCCTGTGGTATAAATTCATTCAACGATAAGTTAGCTCCTACGATGTCAGGGTTAAATGCATAGCTGTATGTATCTCTGTATTTAGGAGTTACTTCAACAACAAAGTGTCCAGTGTCTGCATAATTAACATTACCACTACGTATTGTTTGATAGGTGTAATCAGATGCACTACGTCCTCCTCGTTCTGTTGGTTGCTTTAACGACTGATTNGAGAACCTGTACANCATATTGTACGGCTTACCTATAACAAAGTATTTATCGTTGTAGTAGAAGTTACCACTAGACCACGCAGGAGCAGTTGATACTTCCGTAGTGGTCTGCCATTTAGAACTTGTATCAGGCGAATCAGCTGACGATGCAGTATGTGTTTCTATACATTTATAGACAGTACCACCAAGACTAACGTAATTACCTAAATAACCAGTAACATCTATAGTAGTTGAATCAACTGTAGTAATAGCTCGTTGTGTTCCTATCTTAGTAAATAGATCAATACCATTACCAAGACTAACGCTATACGGTATNTTACTAATACGTGTCTTCTTAGTTGTAGAATCATAGGCAGAGACGTTAACTTCACTACCATCTACCCTGCTGTCTAAATACAACGTATAGTCTAGTCCTTCGTCCGTCAGTCCGTCCTCTAGTGTTAACTGTTCTAAGTGTATGCCTTCACTATCCTGAGTAAACAAGAACAACTGACTGTCTATAAAATCAAACCCTACAACATTACGACCAAACGAGAATTTCATCCAAGCACTCTGTATCTTCTCTCTGTTACTCCAAAAGTATTTATATACGCACAACGTAGTAGGATCGTCGTCTGTACCAATCACTAACGTATTCTCTGCCTGTGTACCTGCTATCTTAGAAGCATCCTTTGGTATGTACTTAGGTACTTGTTGTGTTATCTCTTCAGCATTGAACGTCTCTGTATTGTTATCGACAAAGTATTCATATACTCCTTCAAAGTCGTTCCGTTTAAATGTAAAGTATATGTAGTTACCTAGTGCTATTGGATTGATACTGTCTGATATATCGTACTCAGTAACAGGAGATATAGCTACCGTCTTAGGACTTAGTATGTCAGCTCCCCGTAGTACAAACTGTGACTGCTTACTGAATAACATCAGCTTCTCTTGGAACGGTATAGCGTGTTGTAGTACGGCTACTTTTGTGTGACTGAGTCCTACATCTATCGGAGCACTGTCTAACAGTTGTTGTGTAGTAGTCCTGAAGAAGTTAAAGTATGCATCTGCCTCGCTAAAGATAACAGCGTTGTTCGTCAGGAATCCTAAACGGTTCTTAAAGAAGAATACATCATTGATAGTCTGTCCAACAAACGACGGGAATGGATTGGTAAAGTCGTCACCTGCTTGTCTTGATACGTAACCGTAAGGTCTACTTGAATCTTCCTTTGCTGATTCTTCGTTAGGTATTTCTGCTCTAAAACTGTAAACTCTATCAGGACTCTGTCCGAGTGATACCTGACCAAACACAGGAACAATAGTGATAGGCATAGTACCGAAGTCTAATGTAGTATCTATACCTGTAGAATCACCGGCTGATGTCTCGTCGTTCTCCCATCCCACACACTCTATCCAGCTGCCTTCTCCGTAATCCTCTCTGTCTTTTGTTTGAAAACGAACGTAGTAGTCATCCTGTGCTATATCAGCGTCGCCACGAATCCTTATACGAAAACCGTTAAAACAACGCTTAGGTAAGTCTGTGATGCTATCTACTTCTTTGTAGGCAACACCTAAACCTTGATTAGCCAATCCGTCTTCTGTTCGTATACTAAAGTCGTTATCCCCTGTTATCTTTATTACAGCACCTTGACGTTCTATGTCGTATGTTGTTGATGCTATGGTTTGAGTACTACTGGGCAACGTAACACTGCCGACTGTAGCACCCGGAGTACCCTCAAAGGTTGTAGTGTTACTATAGGACTTATAAGTGTAACGCTTGCCTTGCCTAATTCTACCTCCCACGCTGTACTTATAATTCCATGATTCTTGTACTGTCGTTTTGTGTTGTATTATCTTTAAAGTTAAAGGATTAGTCGTAGTATCTGTATTGTAGCCACTACCGTTGTGAGTCTTTGTCTGTGCTGTAACACTACCACCACTAAACGTTAACTCTCCCTGACAGCCATCTCCTATAATATCACCACTACTATTTTTCTGTATTAAACGGTAAGTATACTTATTGTAAATTCCAGCTTTGTTGTTTTGAACTGCTCCACTATTAGGGAAACCACTGCCTCCTGATAACGTTAAACTAGTAACACCTAGCAGAGAAGCTACACCTGCATTTAAAACAATTTCTAAATCTTCTGCTATAACTTCGGTGTCTGCATTAACTCCGTGGGAACTTGTACCACTTTCGTAGGTATGTCCAGCAGGTGGAGTCTTGTTACTTGTATGCCCTGACCCTCCGTGTGGCACTTCTTGTCCGTCTAAAATTATATTGTATGTCTTCTCGTAATCGCCAAGCTTAACAAATACTAACGCTTCGTGCTCTAAGTCTTTACTCTTCAGATCAGAAGATGTGTTAACTGCTACCGTTCTGTTCTTATTAACAAGAAACGTAAAGTCAGCTACCGTCAGTGCTCGTAAGTCTTGTAATGGGTTAGTGACACTACTACCTAAACTTAAGTACTCACTAGCTATAGACGATACCGATACAGGAATGGAAGTACCTAACGATAAATTGTAAGCACTGATACCACCCAACGATACGACTATTGCGTATTTGTTCTGTTCGTCACGTTTAACAAAGTGAGTGAATAACTTATCGGAGTTCGTTGAGGATGCCTGTAAGTTCTTTACGTATTTAGTAGGCGGTCGTTTTACCAACCCTTCAACAACAGTAGCCCAAGCGTTTACCTGCTCGTCACACTGACCGGGATACCTAAGATTGTCTGGTTGTTGTGATACGCCCTGAGCTAGATTAGGTACGCTGTTAACTAATAACGGCATTATCTATCGAGCACTCGTAACACGCTGTAATCATCGAAGATCGTTCTGTCTGCGTTCTCGGAGTCGCTGTCTATTGCTCTAGCTTTCGCTTCTATCTCGTCACGTGTAGCAAACCCTTCTATCTCACGACTACCTAAGAAACGATTAGCGAAGATACGGGCTGCTTTAACGGTGATGTAATGTCGGAACTGTTCGGGTAATTCTTCAAACGGTAAGTCAAAAGTTATGGAGGCTTTAACCTCCTTTGACCAGACGTCGGTGTGATTCTTCCTATCGTATAAGGTTAGTCCACGTTGTACTGGGTCGTTTTCTGTATAAATTTCAGGATCAAGATCGATACGTAATGTGTTATTAGGAAGTATGATCTTATTATCAAAAGTGTTAGGTCTGAGAGTATATTCGTGCTCGGTGTTAAAATGCCAACCCTCAGACTGTACGGCTCTGCTTGTTTCGTCTAAGGTATTCTCTGCCTGAACAACGGTAACTGGTACGGCTGTTCCTCCTAATGAGTTGACGGGTGCTTCTCCGATGACGCTAATCATCGTGTTTACTGCGTTAAGTTTAGTTGTTAGAGCCATAATAAAAATACTCGGAGAAGGGAGCGGAACGAATCACAGACCTCCCAACACCGAGAGAGTGGTTACTTCTGAAGTTCGATAGCACACTCAGGACGGAGAACTCCGTGACCCATAGCATACTTAGCAACAAAAAGTGTACCTTGACGTTCGATTTGGTACTCAGATTCAGTAGCCAAGTCGAGCAGTTTAACAGTTCCAACAGCAGCAGAATGAGAAACAACACCAAGCGTGTTAGTAAAGTTTCCGTTGTATCCTACTCCGTTACCACCGAACACGTCGTTAGCAGCTTCTCCGTCACCAGTAGAAACAGCAGACAAGTTAGTCGATGGGATGTGGTTNGATTTGTAGATAGTGATACCTGCGATTTGAGGGATCGATCCTGAAGCGATGCTTCCTACACCTCCGACGTCTTTATTGACAGCAGAAGTAGAGATAGCAAGTGCTCCTGCACCACCAGTGATTAACTTGTAGTACTCTTGTGGACGAAGAACGCAGAAACGACCGTCACTAGGAACGTCATTTTCGTCAAGCTTCTGAGCAGCAGTGAAAAGAGCAGCTGTTAATTCTGCACCTGTTGGATCAGTGTTATCAGTGTCATCAGCAGAGTCACTTACGTCACCCATTGCATTAGCAGAAACGTCGAGGATACCGCCAGTCTTACCACCAGTTACGGCAGCAGCAGAACGAGCAGCAGCGATGAATACTTTAGCAAGAGCAGTATCAAAACGAACAGCAAGAGCTTTACCCAACTCGTTAGCGTAGACGCTGCGGATGTCGTAGTGGTTCTTGACGTCGTCGATGTTGCTCAAGAAAGTAGAAGCCAAAAGCATCTTGTCGATAGTGATGACTTTCTCAGCTTTCTTGATGTCGCTTAAGTAACTGTTTCCAGCGTCAGCGATGTTTTCACCGGGTGTATGGTAAGCAGCAGAAGCTATTCCTGTTACAGGGAACTGAGCTGATTTACCGTTTTCGATTGTGCGAACAGTATGAAGTGCTTTAAAGATGTTTGACTCTTCGAAGGTTTGCAGAATTTCTCCACTAAACTTTTTAAGAAACAACGCATCTGTATCACCAGCACTATTAACTTGTCCAACACGTGAGGGGGATGTATCTCCATTAGCCATGATATATTTTCCTTATGTTGTATGTATTATAGTTGTAGTTATTGGTTGGTTGACTCTCACTTCGTTCGTTCACAGGATTATCTACCGCAGTAGGTCGAGAGACTAATTGTCGCAATCGTCTATAAAATAAATATATTACCGATTACAATAACAGCAATAAATACACCAATTGTCAACACTAGTGCTTTCTCACGTTTATCTAAGCCACGGTAAATCCTAAGAAGTCTTTTCATTTGGAACTCCATTCTTTGCTTTCTTGTGAACGTACCTCGTATATATGATCGGTATGACATTCCACAATACTACTCCAATTAAACAGACTTTTAGCAAGCCATAAATTTCAGTCAGCATACTGTCAAAAAAGCCGTTGTCCATTGACTCATCTAGTTGATTATTAACGAGTTGCTTAACATCTCCCTCACTCAACGCTTTGACTTGCTTTGTTAAATGTGCGTTTTCTTCCGTGTATTTGGCTACTTCTCCCACACCCCAACCGAGGGCAGCACCACCAGCAGCAGGACCGGGACCGCCTAGACTACCAACGGCTGCACCACCTGTAGCTCCGAGTGCTGGATAAAAAGACGCCTTGGAACAACCCGAAAAACTCCCTATAACCGATAAAAAGGAGAAAACCCATAGGACTGTCCAAGGCGTCTTACACACACTCATTCATTATGAAAAGTCTAAATATTACTCACAGCGAGCCGTCTGTCAATCTCTTGATGATATGCTTTGTCACCACTACGATAACGTGGGTCAGACTGTGCTCGTGCTAATTCCTGCATACTTTTAAAAGGCATAGTGGATGTACCGCTCACTGCACCTTGTACCAGCTTAGGTTGAGAACCACCGTTAGCATTCTGATACCTAGCGTACAATCCTTGCACTGCTAACTTCGCTTGGCTGACCGACCCTCCCGTAACAGCTTCGTCAAATGCGTCGATCTCTTCGGATGGTAGATGTTCGTTTGCCCATTCAGCCATTGCGTCGTAATCACCACCTGCAACTCCTTTGATCTCTGCTTCTTCTCCTTGTATAAGAGCTTGTTGACCAGCTGCATAACTATCGACGAGATCACGTGGCAATCCTACTTCTTCAAGTTTCTTATAAGTTTCTTCAGACAGTTGACCGTCATTAGCAAAGAACTCCTGACTAGCTTCCACAACAGCTTCATTATAATTACCAGCTTCTTGGTTGTTGTCATCGTTGGTTTCTTCTTCTTGCTGTTGTACTTCTTCAACTTCTTCTGCCCCTTGTCCCATTCTTTTCTCAAGCTCCGCATATGACTTCGCCATATCCTCCGCTGATTCAAACTTTTCAGGAAGCCATTCAGGACGTTCTTGTGTTTCCTCAGCTTGTGGTTCCGCTTGTTGCTCTTCAGTAGTTTCAACCGCTTCGTCAACGGGTTCGATCTCACTCGGTGCTTTTTCATTTATCTCTACTCGGTGTAATTCAGCCATGATAGTTTACTCTTCTGGTGGTGGTTCTTGTTGTGCCATGTACTGCTCCTGTGCAGCATTGATAGCAGGTGCTACGGCAGGACTACCCAACTTCATCATCATCTCTTGTTGTTGTGCCATCTGCATAGCTTGTTGAATCTCTTCTTCCGTCTTGATGAGTCCCTCAGTTTCTATACCAAGAGCAGTAGCACGACGCTTGAAGTAGTCAGATACATTCAGATACTGTGTTACTGCTTGTGGTCCTACTACCTGATTAGCTCCTGCCAAGAATAGATCAAGACGTTGTAAATCATTACCACGACCAAGTGCTTCAACACCAGTAACAATAGTAGGTTTAACAATATCTTTAGGTAGCTTAGGCAGACGCTTGTCCTTGGACATACGATCCATCAAACGACTGACGATTGGTAGTTGTAGTTCTTGTGATAAGAGAGAGTAGAGACCGCCAAGGGCAGCTTCTAGTTCTTGACTGAGCATTCTTATTTCCTCAGCGGTCACTCTCTCGGCATCTCTAACAACCCCACTTGTCAGTAGAAAGGCTTGCGATAAACGATCCGTAATCCCTTGCATTGTTGCTTGTGCAGTACGGAAGTCGTTGAACTTATTAAGTTGTAAAACAGATACGTCTCCTTCAGACCCTTGTACGATAGCACCGTTAGGAGCTTCAGCCAGTGTACGTGAACGTGTTGTACCGTTAGGATTAACCATGAACAATACTTTAGCTGCTGCTGCACTACCCTCTACGATAGCTTTAGTCAGTGCTTCTAACGACTTGATGTCTCCAATGTATTCTTCAACAAACCCACGTCCGTAGTCTTCTCCGTCTATCTGTGTGTATCGTAACGGTAACCAAGGTGATTTCTCAATAGGATACTCACCAATGCTCTCCTCAATAACGATACCCTTTACATCTTGTTGTACTTTAAATTTATCTCCCTCTCTTGTGATAGATGTGTATAGGTCGCAGGTGTTTTCTTTCTCTTCCCGGTACACTTCTTCACGTACACTCTCAGGTAACATCATAGGTGCTACCGTTTCTTTGACAGCTATGTGTGTAACATTACCCATTGGATCACGCTTAACAACGTAACGATCAAGACGGAACACTCTCATACCTCCTTCATCAGGTAAGTATAACAGACTGTTACCACTGATAAGAAGATTCTTAAGTGCTTGGAATATACCGTTCCTAAAGTTCTGTACTTCTACTTCCTGTGATACACTACGCTCAACATCAGCTAGTGCTTTCTCTAAGTCTGTCCGTAACTGCTCCGCTCCCTCTGGTCCTAGTTCAGCTTTGGCTTTATCTAATTCGTAACGATCTATGACCAACCGAAAGAACGGAGCGTTAGGCGGTAGTAGGGCAAGTAAAAGTTTAGACGATAGATTAAGAACACCACGTGCTCCGATGCCTTGATACGGTGTGTAGTACTTAGTGGCAAAGCTATGTCCGTCAGGTGGTAGTACATACGGTAGTGTTAACTCAGATGATGTACGACCTCTGTCTAAAAACGAATAACGTTGGTTCTCTAGTGATGAGTATAAACCCTGTGCTGTCTCTTGCATCTATTATGTCCCCGTGTAGTACTGCCAGTTCGTACCATCGTAGACATATAAACGAACAACATCAGATGCCATGTAAATCGTACCAACCGGGTCACCTGATCTAGCTTCTATGTTTGCTTGCGTGTCGTAGTAGGCTTGAAACGTGGCATCAAAGTTATCTAAAGGATAGGTAGTCCCCCAACTTGGTGTTACAAATTGAGAAGGATTATTAAACTCTGATGGTGAGGGCATGACTTATAACCCGTCAGTTGTACCAGTGGCAAACACATCGTAATTACCGTCAGTGTAAGCTGTGATTGATCCTCTTATTTTTTCGTAGTGTCCGTGGTCATCTCTAATCAGAGTGTTGCCAGTGGCAGTGATGACACGACTGTCTACAGTTCTCCACACATTTCCGATGTAAGCTTCGATAGCTACAGTAGCTCCTGAAGTTACACCCGTGGATTCTATACAGAACGTCCATCCCTTAGACCTTTCGACATTAAATGAACTACCTGCCCCAGCTGCTGAAGCTGATGAAAGTAGAGTATGTTTTTCGAGAGAGCGAAGCATGATGTTAGTTTCTCCTTATTGTTGATTATTGTGAAAGTTGTACACCTGTACCACCACTACCACCCATACCTACGGACGGACGACGAGTCGTTAATTGTCTTGTACCTCTACGACGTTTCTGTTGTGGTTGTGCCTGTCTAGAAGTCACTGCTTTCTCTGCTAAAGGTAGTGGAGGAGGAGGCGGTGCTGGAGGTGGAGGAGGCGGTGGAATGTTAGGTGATGACATGCACATGGCTACTGTTTTGTTACTATGTTCTCTTGAAGTTGTTCGTCGTATATTTGTTGTAAGTAATTAATTACACTACGTTGTCCTACTTTAAACCATACCATTCTATCGTCGTCTGTCAACAGCGGACATTTATCAGGGTACAGCTTGTCAAGCTTATCTATCAAATCTTTCGACAGTGCTGGTAATACTAATTCTTCATTCATCGTTCTCTATATCGTCGAGTTCTATTGGTAAATTACCACGTTTTATTTGATCCTTTGTCCACAACCACGCTGACGCATTCCACAAGATCGCACCCGCATGATCCTCCGTTTCATCTCCTTCAGCTAACGCTAACAGATGTCTGAACATACTGTCGTACAGTCTTGTTAACGGGAATCCTTTTCTCCAGTTGTTGTCTCCGTAAAGCTTTCCGCCAGATTCAAATCTTTTGGCGAGCGAGCGTAAGGCGATTGGAGGAATAAGCGAGGGTCGTCCCCGTCCAATGTCCCCGTCACGTTTAGCGCCTGTGGTGAAATCTCTAGTATATCCTTGGTTTGGTAGTTTCTCGGTGTCCATAGTTTTTTTATTGTGTTTGTTCTGAATGAATAGTTTTCACTGCGTAACAGTCGTGCCATCCATGCGTTCATTAATGCATCTTGTTCAGTGAGTCCAGCTTTCTCGTAGCACTTTGCTACAGTCTCCCATGTGTATCCCTCTTTTTCTAACAGACGTTCAGCACGAGTGACTCCTATACCGGGTACTCCGCTGTATCCATCTGTGTGGTCTCCTGCTATTGCTTGTACTAGGTGGTAGTTGTCTGCTTCTTCTTCCGATGGTTGATGATACTCTCCTTTGTTGTAGTCGTAGAAGATACCCGGTACAGTCTTGAAGTCTTTGTCGATGCTAACGATGATTGTTTCTTCATCCATCTCTTTGTCAGTAGCCAGTATAGATATAACATCATCAGCTTCTAGGTTAGCCCACATCTGTCCGTCGTACTCGTCAATGATCCACTGCTTAACTTGTCGTAAGATAATAGGCAGACGTGACTTTGATCTGTTTGCTTTGTAGTCAGGATTAAGAACACGACGGAAGTTAGCACGATCAGTCAAGCACATCGTCACACTGTCTGTCTTCATCATGTCCTTGAACTCTTCAACACGATTAACAACACGAGCTTTAGCAAGTGCCATGTCAGCGTGTACAGTCCACATCTCATCCTTCCACTCAATTGATTCCTCGGCTACTACTGCTGCTTCAAACGCCAACACGTCGGCGTCAATCAGTAGGGTTGTTTTCTTACTCATAATATACGCTCCAGTTCTCTTGGTATTTTTTATACTTCGATGTGCTGTCAGGTGCAGGGTTTAGCTTTACACTTTTTGACGTTATCAATTCTCGTGGTATCATCCACCACGTATCAATAGGTACAACGTATATACCGACAACATCTATATCGTCTGACATATAATCCTTACCCTTACAACCAACGGACGTTAAACAACTGTAACAATTCTTAGCAGGAGTAGCTCGTGTGCTTGTTGCTTTTATCTGTACCTTCAACATACCACGAGGACAAGTAACAATAAAGTCCCACGGCATAGGTGTCGTTGGTAAGTGCGGTTCAAAGTTTCTCTCTAAACACGCTGTTGTAAACTTTGACTCGGCTATTGCTCCGATTCGTTGAGCGTTGCTTGATGGCATATAGTTTTGTACGTGTTGTTGTCTCCAGTCCCAAGGTACTTCTAAGTCGATGGTATCGTACAACTTCGCAAGACTCAAGTGCCAATCGTATTGTATCTCTAGTGTGTCTGTGCCCATGTCTCACCTACCTTTGCTTCACCGTCTAACATGACGTTTAGTTTTAACTCTTTACCTGCTTGTCTTATCGCCTCGACTGCCAACTCACAGAACACACTGGCTTTGTCAGGTTGTATCTCTGCTTGGAACTCATCGTGTACATTAGCAACAAAGCTGTACTCTCTACCGTGTTGCCACTTCAAGTGATTAAGTCTATGGAACAATTGGATCAACGCTACCTTCATGCACACTGCACCTGCTGACTGTAACAACATATTCAATGCAGCGTGTGGTGAACGAACAGGAAGAACACGACCGTCTAGTCCCATCAGCTTACCACCGTTTGTTACCTTCCGATGTACTGCATCCTGAAGTTTACGTAGTGCTGGCAAGTTAGCTAAGAACTTACGCTTTAACATCTGTCCTTCTTTAGCACTACCACCAACGATCTCACCAATCTTAGCGTCACCTGCTCCGTACAAGAATGCATAGATAAATGTCTTAGCTTGGTCTCTTGTCTCCAGTCCTGCTGCTTTCTGATTCAGTGTGTGTATGTCTCCCTCTATAACAGTCTTAGCGTACTCACCTCCATCATAGAAAGCTAGGTAGTGTGCAAGCATTCGTAGCTCTAGTCCTGCTGCATCACATCCTACTAACTTGTACCCTTCTCCTGCTTTAAACAACTCACGACATTCCTCTCCATACTCAGCACGACAGGCAGGTACTTGTGCAACATTAGGATTCTGATGGGTACAACGACCAGTAACTGCACCGTTTGTGTTTACTCTACCGTGTATCCGTCCGTTCTTTTGTAACTTTAACCACGCCTGATTGCCTTCTGCTAGTTGTCCTAACCTCTTAGTAACCAACAAGTAATCACACAACACTTCAGCAAACGGATGGTCAATACTACGCAGCACTGCTTCGTCTACCTTGGGTGTTGTTGCATCTGACTCTACTGGTAGTTCGTATCCTAAGTCTAACAAACGCTCGGCTATCTGCTTACGACTACCGGGATTAAACAGTATCGTCTTAGTCTTGTTAGCTAACTTGACTGCATCCTTTACCAACGTCTGTTTCAGGTTACGAGTCTTCAACATTCCCTTTAACTCTACCTTTGTCTTAGCTGTCAGTAGTTCTATACCGTCTTTACATTCTACTTGTAACGACCACCCTGCTGGACTCTTCATCTCTTCTGTCTTAGCAGGGAACTCTTTCTGTAGTCTGTCTAACAACTCAGCACGTTTACTTGCAAGCTTAAGCTCTAACTTCTCTGCTTTCTCTATATCAAACGCAAAGCCTTTCTTCTCTTGCAGTCGCATGATGAAAGCAAACCAGTGCTCTATCGCTAACATCTCTCCGCTAGGATTATCCATCATCAGATAGTCAAACAGGATTTGTGTTACGATTGTATCACGTTCACAGTACTTCCTCATCTCATCGTTGTAACTATCGAACGCTCCGTCTTCCTCACCATACGACAGCTTAGTTAACTTGTTCAGTCGTAACCCCCAAGCTTTCAACGAGTGACTACCGACTAAACTTTTATCGTAGTTCTTTCGTAAGAAATCGTCGTTGCGTACATCAGGTACTATACACTTAGCCATGACCATCGTATCCAATACTTTAACAAGCGGTGGATGGAAGCTGTACATCTTAGACAAAGCAGGTAGGTCAAAGCCTATTATATTATGACCAACGATACGGTCTGCTTTAGCTAACTCTTGTAGTCCGTTGGGAATACCAGCACCGTGATACGTAATCATCTTCGGTGTCATTGGATCGTAGATGCTCAGGCAGTGAACCGTGTCAAGATCCGTCAAGTTCGACCAGTCCTCAATCTTTTTTGTTTCTATATCAAAGAATAGTGTTTTCATTCCTCATTGTCCCCGCAATACTTAACGACCTCCTTATCGAGATGACCATACATAATTAGTAACTCTTCGTTATCTTTTAAATGCTTCGATACTGCGTCAAACATAGCTTGATAAACTTTCGGGTCGTTAAATAACTGCAAGCTTTTATAAGTATCCCTCCAGTATTTAGAAGGTCTTTTATACTTCCCCTTATACTCCCCAACCTCATGGTCGTAATATATATGATTACCCATCTCAATCTCAGCCGAATTAAGCATGAATGAGATTATGTATCCTATTTCGTTTTCAGTTATAATTTTTCTTTCATCTATTTTCATAATTTTTAGAATGGATTGTTAGTTGTATCCTCGAACACGTTCTTATCTTCTGTATATCTTCCCGTGTCCGTATCATAATTTAGTGTGGTGCAATGTCCTGTCTGTCCGCTGAATCGATTTTTTAAGACTCGCACTCGTGTTTCATTCGATATTTTGTCAGCCTGTTGGTTTCGTTCTAACCCTATCACCATGTCCGATAGCTGTGCTATAGCTTGTGACCCACGTAGATGGTGTAGACTTACTCGTCCTCCCTCTTCGTGTCCACTATCGACTCGCTTCAAGTGACTAACCAACACCATACCACACCCTGTCTCTTCAACTAGACTACGTAGCTTGGTCATCGTGTTATCAATCAATCGTCGTTCGTCATCTCCTGCTATACCACTGACAACAATCGACAGGTGATCTAGGAATATCCATTTACAATCGAATCCTTTTATCAGGTATCGTATCTTACCCAGCAAGTTGTCACTGTCCATACTTCCGAAGTGATCGTAGGTGTAAAACTTTCCGTTCCCTACTGTCTCTTCAAACGCAGGACGTAACGCTTCCGTGTCCAGTTTTTCGTCTTCTAGGTGCAATGGTTTGTTCAGATGGATACCCATGATACCCAAGGCAGTACGCCTAACGGATTCTTCCAGTGCTATATAACCTACCGTCTCGCCAAGACCAAGCAGGTGATGAGCTATCTCACGACAGAACAGAGACTTTCCTATTCCACTACCCGCGCATACCGTAACTAATTCTCCTAGTCTCATGCCGTGGGTTAACTCATTTAAACTATAGTAAGGATACGGTACAGCTTTGTGTTCGTCAGTATTACTCACCAATTCCCACAGGTCTTTACCGTTTACGATTCCGTCAGGTCTGTACTCTACTGCCTCGTATAAACAACCGACCAACTCTTTCGACTTGTATGCAGTAATCATGTCGGACGGGTCTTTCAAAGGTAACTCTGCGATGTGTGCTTTACCCGGTGTCAACAACGCTGCACATTCACTCGCTCCCTTACGACCTACGTCGTCCATGTCGAAACAGAAGATCACCTTGTCGAACGACTCCAACCAATCGATAGCTTGTGCCACGTGTTTCTTTGCAGCACTTGCTCCGTTCGGTACACTGACGACTGGGTATCTGTTGTCCATTGCTTGAGATATTGACAACGCATCTATCTCTCCCTCTGTTACAACAACACGTCGTCCTTTCTCTTTCCACAAGTGCTGACCGTACAGTCCTACCAACTCACCACGAACACTGAAGCTTTTGTTAGCGTACCTTATCTTCTGCGCCACTGGTTTACCGTCTCGTGTCTTATAGTTAGCTATCTGTACAGCTTCTCCTCCTATCTGTCCGACCCAGTATCCCCACTTACGACACGTGTCTTCTGTCAGGTTCCGTCGTGGTATAGCTTTAGGTTCTCCTGTGATAAACTCTCTCGGTGTTGGTTTGCTCACTCGTCCTCTTCCTTGTCCACTATAATTTTGACACACGAAACAATAGGTGCTTCCGTCATCGTTGACTGCTGCTCCGTCACTTGACCCACACTTGTCACAGGGTTGATGCGTTGCTGTGAAAGCCATGACTTTGGTATGATTTTATCTGCATATGTTATTCCTTTCTTATCGCACCAACGAGCGTAAGTGGTGTCGCTTCCCTTCCGTATCTTGTTCGCAGCGTTCATGAACACCAATCGTATATCTAGGTGTGGATGTTGCTCGCGTACTAACAGATGTTTCTTTCTGTCCTCGACCGTCCAAACTCCCTTTGCCTCTATGATAATACCATTAGGCAAGATGAAGTCTGGTGTGTAGGTTGATACTTTACGGTACTCTATCTTTAGTGTCTCGTATTCAAAATCGACACCACTACGCTGTAATTGGTTGGCTAATTTAGATTCGAAACCTGAACGATAACGGTTATTAGAAGTTCGCTGTGACTTCTGTCTCGCTCGTCTCTTCCGCATCGAATACTTGGTCTAGGGTTTCTCCTCCGTTAGCTACGAATCCTTCTTCACTTGTGAATCCGAATGCATCAGCTGCTGCTCCACTTACTCCACCGTTCTGTAACTCTATTACTTGTACGGCTTGCAATTCAAACGTCACACCAAACCCTTGACTCGGCACATACCAAAACCTCGGACGAAATGCCATGTTAACCTTACTGCCACCCCATACTTTGACATCTTCAGGCAACGGCTTACCTTGGCTATCGAACAAAGCAATAGATAGACTATAAGTTGTTCCGTCTTTGCGTCTGCCTCCGGCTTTCAACTTAGACTTAACAAGCGTACCTTCGTCTGTCTCGGTGATAGGCAGTCCTTTCTGCTCGATCTTCTTACCTGCGTGTTCTTCCTGTACTTTCTTCATCTCCTCCTCGTACAACGGACGTATCGTGTTTTGTAGCATCTCAGCTTCCTCTTTACTAACAATCAAATCACAGCTGTACGTACCGAACTCAGGATCAAACCGTTTGTTAGGTTCATTCAGGTGACAGTACTTAGCTGTGCCTTTTACTTTTATTACTGGGTGTTTCTTTCTACTTTGTATACTCATATTTCTCTTAGTGTTTTATTATGTGTTAAGACAGCAGGTACATTGCTCGATCTATTTGCGAGACGTCAAGTGTCCCAAGTTCAGGCAGGTCAGGCAACTTTGCTGTCGGGTATTGATTCAATAACTCACATCTGAACTCAGCTAGTAAGTCAATTGAAAAGAAAGTCTTGTATGTTTTTCGTACATCTTGGTGTACTTTTCGTGCGTTACATGCGTGGCTTATGAAGCAGTCGTGAACAAACCCCATGTCGTACAGCATTGCGAACGCTAATCGGTGAACAACAGCTGCATCGATGCCGTGTATAAAGTTAGCAGTGATTCCTTTGCGTTGTTCCTTTGGATCGATCTCATCTGTGTCGTCCTCCAAGTCAACCTTGGTTGCTATGTTACCGACAATTGTACGACAACATATACGTTTAGTTTTAGTCAGTCCTTGTACAACTTTAAATCCACTCGGTGTAGTCCATCTGATTATCTGATTACCTATTGCATTGGCACAACCACGTAAGAACTTCTGTATACGGACAACACTCTCTAACTCCTCTCGTGCTACCGTGTTGAACTGTTCAGCTAGGTAATTAATAGCGTCTACATTTTGTCCCTCTTGAAACGGATGGTTGTCTCCAATGATATTTAAAAAGTTACCGAGCACGTGATAGTACGACTGACCGTATGGTTTATTCATCACCGCAGCCTTTGCCATAGCTCTTGTTACTCCGTACTTGAACCATTCAGATGCTATATAACTCTCACTTGATTGTTCCTTCAACCGTTCGTACACAAGGTTAGCAATGTGCTGATACATATCTCCTTTTGGTTGGTCAGGTACAAGGTTGCAATGCTTGGCGTGTCGTGAGTCCCGTAGTAACAGATGTAATATCTGCATACCGTTATTGGAACAGTCCATACGTACAGGAAAGTGCGAAACGTAACCATATCCTTCTTTTGTGTACATCTCATACTCATAACAAAACGCCAAGAATCCAAACGGTTCACTCGCTTCCATCCACCAGTCGTTAGTCATTGGGTCTTCTGCTGTTTCAAGAAACCACTTCTGATGTTTACCTACCCAGTGCAATCGTTCTTCAATGCTACCCTTTACACCCCACGCATTAGCTCCGTGGATCAGCAGTCGTTCAAGGTCGTCTTCATCCATAACCTGTTGACCATCACCAAATAACAAAAGACCACGTGCTAAGTCGTTACCTTGTGGGTGCAGATAAGCTGGCATATAATATACCCTACCTCTGTAGTCCACTCGTGCCGGAAAGTATACGTCATCCCACTCCTTGTACTTTTTAGCTAGGTGTAATATCTTGGCGTGTTGTAGCCTTTTGCTACGGTTACTTTCATTGCGTCGTCGTATCTTATCCTGCTTAAACTTCCACTCACGTAATTCATCAGGTCGTTCGTGTCCGTTCTCAAGGTACGGTTGCAATGGTATCTCATGGAAGTCAAAGACCCGTTCTAATTCGTAACACTTTAGAGCAACATCTAAAATCTTACTGTTAATTTTCCACTTTACCTGCTGAATGTTATTCACGGACACGTAAAGATTCTTCATGCAGGCAAACTCGTAGTTGCTACCGTTCGGTCGGTTCATAACAAACGGATCGTTAAAACTCTCGTATCCTCCACTGTAAAAGTCTACCCAGTCTCTCGGTTTTGTCGGCAATGCCATACGCATCGGATCAAGCATCTCTTTCCATGTGTCAAACCTTCGGACCCAATCGCTGAACTTAGCTGACAATGTAACATTCTTCCTTTGCTTCTTACCGAACCGTTCGATACGAAACTCTATCAGTCCAGTATGTCTTTCTATCTCCCCCAACAACCACGCCCCCAACGATACCTTTAACCGGGTCTCCCAACACGTAAATCTTCGGTTATTCTTTTCAACCGTGTAGAACCGTTGCATCTTTGACCGTCTACTCTTGTGTGCTTTAACACCCCACATTTTATTCTTAGGTACGGTATGTTCAGCTACCCGTTGTCTTGCGATCTCTTCAAATGCTTTACCTACTTCCGCTGCCAACCTGCTAAAGTGACGGGTCTCTGCGTACATCTTATCAAGCACAGTCTTTAACGCTATCTGTGCTACCATTTGTGGGTGGAAGTCTGCTATGTAACAAAGCCATATCGGCATGGACGGACTATCCTCATTAGCAAATCGGTTAAAGAAGTCCTCTATAGGTACTGCCAGTTCAGGTGCAAGCTTGCTAAGGATACGCTTACTGCTGTCCAACTCAGACCCACGCTCACTCTCCTTGTAGAACTGTTGGAACTGGCGATAGGTAGCTCGTCCCCATCGTTTCATCTCGGCTTCGATTGCGTTCACTTGGTCAACCGTTCCCGTTCGTCTTCATTCATGTGGCAAAACCAAGTCCGAGGACGAACACGAGGTCGGTCACTGCGTACAACATTTAACTCACTATCGTAACACAACTCATTATTACTCCAAAACAAGTCGTACCCTTTCGTGACCAGTGTAGATATGGACTCGTCTAAATGTTCCATAACTTCCTCGTGTTCGTCCGTTTCTTCCATCAGTCTTGTATGTTTGTTTCGTACTGATCTATTACCCAAGCTTCGTACAAATCTTTCAGTTCTTCTCGTTCCTCGTCGGTTAGTCCGTCGTCATCCTCGTAGTCAAGGAAGTCAGTTAAATAGCTGTCGTAGTCTCTCATGTTAATTTAGTCCTATGGTTTTGTAGTTATTCATCATCAAAGTCAACACTATTGACCAGTGAATCTTATCTTGCTTGGAACAGTTTTCGGAAGCCCACATCGGTTGTAGATTTTGGTAGTTAAAACATATCTTTTGATGACTCGGTTTACTCAGATCGAATATGTAGTCACCAGTTAACGGATGTTTAGCCTTACATGGAATAGTATGATCAAGATGCCACTCCCCAAAGTTATCCCATGTCATACCTTCCTTAAACTTTGATTCAATATGCTTACGCACGGTTACATCATCAGCTCCTAACAACTCATCTGCCTCCCAATGTCTATGTAATTTAGGTATCAACTTACTATATCGGCTTCGGGTGCTCACTAAGAATAAATTATTCTTACGGTATCTTCGATTATTTCTTCGGCTTTTTTCGATGTATTCAGGAGTTGATCGATATGCCTTACATTTACCATTCTCTCTTCTTTTAGCGTGGTTTTTTCTAACAGCTTCTCTAGCTCTGCCGGGATGCCTCTTCTTGTAACGCTTCCAATTAGCTGTTTTTAGTTCAGGATTATTTAAATCCCAACGACGGTCCGCTTTCCTTTGATTTTGATATTGCTCCATCTTTGATCCCCCATTTTTGTGTATTTTCACGGTCACTTGTATAGCGTATTAGAACCAAACCTTTAACTTTTGGGTGCGGTTGACCTCTGTCGTTTGTTTTTAATTCTACCTGTAAAGCGGTTTGATTAAGTTTACCCCTGTTTTTCTTTTCTTGAATTAGGTACTTCTTAGGTATCTTCACGACCGCACCTCATCATTTTTCACGGACACGTAAGTATCATAGCGGTCATTATCAAGTTTATCTCTTAGCTTCTGTAGTTCTAGATAAAGAGGGAAAAACCTATTCGATGGGTCAATGCAATCCCCTCCCATTTCATTCTGATGAATCCAAAACATTAACTCTTCAATCATAAGTTCAGGTGTTAGTATGGTTTCTTTCATGGTTCAATCCTTTATCAAAGTCAGGTAACCTTCCTCCTCTACCCAATAGTTCCAACCTTCCCTCCAGTCGGTTTCATCGTAGTCTTGCCAGTCTCCTGATCTATCTCGGTTAATTTCTTCTAACACTTCAGTCAGTGTCCATTGAAATGTTTTATTGGTTTCAGTGTCTTTTATTTTGTAGGTCATAACGCTATTCGTTTGAAGGTTGATGTGTCAGTATGTACGCAACCGTCGTCGGTTGATCGGTAAGTGTCGTAACAGGTAACAATCCATTCTCCATTCCTGTAGTCATCATCCTGCCATATATTAAAGTCAACAAACCCATTAGGAGTCTCTATTGAATCCCAGTGATCGGTTGATGGGTCAGTTGAATTGATATGTGCTTTTGCACGGACACGTATGTTGTCTTTGATTTCTTCGGTTAGGTTTAGGTTTTTCATTTTATCGGTTTTGGTTTTGGTGGTCGGTTTCCTCCTTGTTCGCTTCGCTCTCATCGCATTCACTCGCTTTGCTCGATGATTGCTCTTTGTTTATAGGGTTGTCGGTTGACTGGCGTATGCATCCCTCAATACTGGAATAACTCTTAGTCGGTTCAAAGCATAGATCAATAAGACAAGACACGCATATATCCTCGTTTTCTTGCTCGGAGCCTTGAAGCGTTAAGCCACAGTGTTTGCAAGTGTTACTCGGTTTGGTCATCCTTCGGTTCGATAAAGTTCACGGTTGCCTCATCTTTCCAAGTACCACTTATTTCTTCGTCATTGTCGAGTGCATCGAAAGCCATTTCTTCTGCTTCCTCTTTACTTTCTGCGGTCACATAAAAAGTGCGGTAAGTGGTAGCTTTTAATTCTACTTCAAATTTTCTCATATCGGTTATTTATTGGTTACAGAAAGGACAAGGCGAGCCATCAATCGGACAACTAAAGCCTTCATCGCTCGGACAAGTGTCTAAAGGATGATCGACTAGCTTGTAAGAGTTGCAACTGGTTAAGAGTAAGGTCAGTAATAGTAATGGTTTCATGGTCTAAATATTATGTATCCTGTTTCCTGACCTATAGCTTGGTAAAGGTCGGTTAAGTGTTGCTTGGTTTGTTCTCTGACTTCACAAGAATTGCCAGTTAAGAAGCCCGTCTCAATCCAAACATTCAACAAGTGAAGACTAACCAGTATTTCATCGTCTTGTCTTTGGTCTGTATAAATAGAGTCTAGTTTAGTAAGCACTTTAAGATCACTCAATACAGAGCTGTCACCATATATATCGACTAGGTAACAAGCTTGGTACTTACTGAAAACAAATGGTTTTAATAGTGTTCTTGTCATGATATTAGCACTCCAAAAAATCTGTCTCACAGGCACTATAAAAGAATACAGCTTGCAAGGCACTATCATCAGACAACATAACAGCCTTTGGAAACATTTGATCCTCTTCCAGTGCCTCGCCTAAGCCGATTGAATCAACCGTGTACACTAGACCGTCATCAGTCTCTACTATATTTTCTAGCAAATGATCAGCGATTGAATATTTACCCTTTACCCAGTTTAGCAACCAGTCAGCCTCGCCTTCAGTTAATAGGTACTTTTCACCGTCGACCAGTTGATAGTGATAGTTCTCAAATTCGTTGTCTTGATCTTTTAAAGATTTACTTGTGTGTGTTTTCATAAGTTTTAAAATTCGGTTTCTAATATTGTTTTAATAGTTTCAAGTGGTTTGCGGTCTCTTAAAGCTTGCAAGATATTATCGTTTTCAAGCGCTATGCTTGGTTCGATCATGTATTCGTTGCAAAGTAGTATGAATTGAGTTTTTGTCATGGTTTTACTTCCCCTCAATTGCACATATTACGATTAAGGCTATCCACCCAAACAAACAAATGAATGGTGAAAGGATAATTGCCAGTGCTAATTCTTTTTTAGATGTTTTAGGCATCCAGTTTTCAATGTTGTTGTTTTCGTTTTTCATAATAATAGTAATTAGTTTTTTAGTGCTTTAAGTAAGATACATTGGCAACTTTGCTATTCCAACATAATCGGCAGTCTTTGCATTCATTGTTCTGCTTTGGCGCTTTGCAAGTGTAATCTTCTTTTGAAGTTGTCACAGTAGATGTTTGTACTCCTAACCTTTTTGCAAGCTTTTCAGGAGCCGGGAAATTGACCTTGTGAGCCGATAGTCTAATAACAAGGTTGTCAGGAATAGCTCCAAATTGATCGATATAACTTTCTACAATCTTGTATTCTCTAGTTGGGAGCCAATGTTTGGTGTCAGGAGTAAGCTTGCAAACATCAACAATTTTCTTGAGATGGTTTACGCTTTGAATGTCACCAGAATCATGCCACCGGAAAAAGTCTTTAGATTGATTACTAATAAGTAGAGCCATTGAATTAACCCAACGTTTGTCAGCTAGTGATTGATAGCGTTTCTCTAAAGCTGATTGCACATTGTCAAATCGATACATACCTTTCAATGCATAACACTCAAAACAAACTGAGCCTTTAATCTTTGCAAGTCTACTTCCAACATTGCAACGGCTGGCTGGTATTGAATAAGCTTTTCCCGGCATCTTAGATGGATTAGACAAACCACCAGTGATCTCTTTTGCTTCTTTAATTGTTTTCATGCCATTACCTCTCTTGTTCGTTGTACTTTTTAAGAGTTGCAACCTTTAGAATCTGAAAAGCATAATCTAGAATAATATCGTTTAGAGTGCTCTTTTGATCGTGGTGGTAAAGTTCTTTGACTTCCATTTCTACCTGATCNAATAATTCNGAATANTCAAACTTTACAAAATCGACTANTTNCCAAGCTTTNTANTTTACAAATGAATGANCACANCCNTCNCAAATTTGATGNATTGCATCNTAATAGNCGAATGNATCNTCAAGGTTNTAGTCTTTAACAGANTCAACAAGTGAATCTATTAGTGAATCGAATTCGTTTTGGTTCATAATGTGTAATTTAGTTAATAATGTGTGATGCAAAGTTAAGTAGTATTTTCTACATGTTGTCAATACAAAGAATAGAAATATTTATAAAAACAGCATCAAATCAATTTAAAGCGTAAACAACGAACGAAAGCCTNGATGATCGTTTCTGATTGTTTCTGATTGTTTNTGATNGTTTATGATCGNNNTGCGGAAGCCGATAAAAATACAGATGACAACGCATCAACTGATCATGATTGAATGATATGAAGTGACGCCATTCGACTGGCTGATCTGTTGATTTGCGAACGATAGGCTGACAATCTATGACTACCTATCAGCAAGCTACCTGCTAAACGATTCAACGCACTAATTGACTTATTCTGTTTGGGTTTCGCAAAGCACTGATTATCAGCTACCTAATATCTGTACTAATTTCGTCAAATAGTCATTATGTCTAATCATATGCCCTGCTGTAGTAAAAATGCTAGGGTACCCAAGGGGAAAACAACGACCGCGTATATAGCGTAAGCCGTTCAGATTTTTTCACCATTTTTTCATTCCTATCGGTCTGCACCTTATAAAACGCAGCTACAGTGGTTCCGTCGTTGATTGTTACACGAACGTTCCGTAAACCATCTTTATGCTTGTTATAAGGAACAACGTGACTGACTAGAAGCTAGGACTGATAAAGTCGTCCAGTAGATCGTCGTCTTGGTCTAGGTCTTCCGGGCTAAAGATTATGTCAGCGTCTGTTAAAACGGTCAGTTTAGCAAACTCTAACGCACCGACTATTGTCTGATCGTTAAGGTCGTACTCCTGCTGGTATCGTCGTATTAAGTTATCTAGGTCGAACATAAAGGAGTCCGTTTGATCGTTGTTCGTCATCGCTTCGCTCTTCCTCCCAGCGTATTTACTTCTGCTAGTCGATAAATACTTTTGTTATTATTCATAATAGTTATTACTATATAACAAATACGTTAGGTAGTAAAGACTGTTGCTTTAATTTGGGTGTGACATTTTGTACCGTATTTTAATTAACTGATAAACAACGACTTAGAACTTTAGGCTTTACAATCAACCTGTAATGGTTACTAAATGGTATAATGCCTAGCGGAGCGAGTGTCGTACTAACTGTACGCTTTAACTTACACAGTTTAACTGTAGTAGCTCTTCATCAAAACAACTAACAACAACGGATACTCTAAAACGTCGTCGTTATAATCAGTTATTGAAAAAGCTCATACTTCGTTCTTTCGCTTTTTACTCTTAACGTTATCGTTATAATCGTCGTATTCTTTCAGTAGTATTTAAGGATAGGTGTGTTTATAAATAAACCAATAACGATGAGAGCGTAGTGAACATATTAATGTATTTAAACTAACTACTTCATCACAAGTATAACAGATAGATATATAAAGAGTTGTTATCGGAACGAAGTGTAGTAACAACGATGAGAACGATAGTGAACTAAGAAGAGATTTGTTAACTCCAAAGAAGAGTACCACTACTACGTTTACGTTTATAAAAGCTATCAGTAAACTTTGTTAACTCTTCTTGTAGTAGTTCGTTCTTTCTATCGTACATATTCTTGTTAACATCAGCAGCCATTTGTTCTACCCAATAAGAGACAGCAATAGCTAACGCATCCAGACGGTCATCATGAGCCAGACTACCACGTTCTCTTGTTATCCTTGATAGTTGATAGAATAACATATACCTAGCTTGAGACTCTATAGGGTACGTTAACGCAGACTGGTAGTCATTAGTAATAACTTTAGGATCAACAATAAGACGATGACTATTAAGTACAGGTTCTAGAGTATCAACGATACGTAGTTCTTTTTGTTTACTACTACGTACTTCTTCTATTGTTACAGGATACTCATTACGAAACAACGGTTTAATCAGTTCCATAAACATACCGTCACCAAAGTTACTCTCTATAACGATCTTGTTAACTTTGTTATCCTTAGCGATAGCGACCAAACGTTTTAGTGTTACTTCGTCGTACCCTCCTTTAATACCACCAGCATCGGGAACAAACAACTGACTGTTAAGCATCTTTACTACGGCATAAGCTGTTTCATCTTTACCACGACCAGACGGGTCAATAGACATCACAGAACCGCTGTACGGTATCATTTCTCCCACAAGGCTACTAGGACGCTTGTAACGGTCTCCTGCAAGTCCTACATTGGGTAGTGTTCTATCTGCCTTCTCAGGGTCACTACTCCACATTATCTTTTCAGGGGCAGTATCAACGTCAACGTCGTGAATGATAAGGTCATTTATTTTAAGAGGGTAACGATCACGATCACTCAGTTTAGGGTTTAACATGAACTGCAACGCAAACCCGGTACGACCATACGACAACTGACGTTCTTCTAAGTCCATATCACTGAACCGTAAGGGTTCTGTAGAAGTACCAGCACTCTCAGGAGTTATGTTATCCCGTATAAAGGGTGCAAGAGCGTTACCGTAGTTGTTATCGGCTTCTTCCTCGTTAGGGTACTTAGCCGTCCATATACGCTGCTCGTAGCCCCTCTCTGATAGTTTAGTGTACAGACTGTCCTCGCATTGGGGTGTACCAAGAAATACAATCCTAGAGCTTTCTAGGGGCTTTATAATGGAATCAAACTCTTTAACAGCTTCGTCTAGTTTATCCCGTAGTCCTTGTGTTTGTGAGTTGGACGGTACTTCTACGTCGTCAGCTACGATTATATCAGCACGGGAACCAGTCAGCTGGGATGTTACACCTAACGACTTAACGGATGGTGCGTGAGAAGCAGGAGCACCGCTAACGTCAAAAGCTATCTTACTGAATCGTTGGTTCTCTGATGGTTGTAGATGTTGTAGGGCAGGGATGTCCTGTATCAGACGTAACGTAAAGGTAGAGAAGTCATCCGATCTATTCTTACTGGCAGATACAACAAGTATGTTTTTTGTTTGGTCTAGTAGTAGTTGATGAACGACAAACGCTGATGTTATCCAACTCTTACCACACCCACGAAATGCTTGAATAACGGAACGACGAGGTCCATTTTGCAAGTATAAAGCCATGTCGTACTGTAACGGAGTAGGGTCAGGCAGGTTAAGGTGTCGCCATACAAGACACAGAAAGTTTCTAAAGTCTCGTAGTTGTGGTGGTATCTCTTGGTGTTTCTTCTTCTTCATAACAATAAAAAGGAGCCGACGTTATGTTGCCGACTCCTTTAGAGTATATGGGAATGTAGGGAAGAGTTAAAGTTGTTTCTCGGCTGGTATATCGTCTTGTTGTTCAGGAAACGGTAACGCCTCAAAGTCCTTAGCTAATTCATTAACAGCACTACCACTACGATTATCTACCGTGATGTTGTTATCTTTTAACCACTTACCAACAGTGTTCATGAGAGCCGGGTTGTATTCCTCCATAACTTTCATGTACCCAACTGCATTCTTACACAGTTCGGTGTAGTTGTCTGCAAGTTTAGCTCCTTCTACATGATCCTTCATAACTTATTATTTGTTGTCTCTCGGCATCTCAGAGTGGTCACCACGTCCGTTCATATTGTTAAGGATTCGTGTTACCCACATCTGTAAAAGAGCGGAGGAGCTGAGACCGAGCGTATTAGCGATCCCAGCTACCTCCTTCTTTTGTGAGCTTGTGAGACGAAAAGTTAGAGACTTAGTATCTCCTTTTTTACCTTTCGCACTCATTCAGCGATATAAACTTAAGCCATTGCAGCAGTAAAGTCTGCCAATGAACCAAGATTGTTTCCGTCACCAAGAACAACGTCGTTAGCTTTAACGTCGATCAAGGCAGCACTGCTGTCGTCTCCACTGATGTCAGTAGAAGAAGCACCAGCTGAAGTTTTGTAGAAAGCGAACTTATCTTCACCTTCGTCGTAAACAGCAGCGATGTTACCGTCGTCAGAAGAACCACGCTCAATGATGAAACCAGCGTCGTTTCCGTTGTTAGCCGATCCAGCAGCTCCGTCATTGATGAGCATGATAGCATCTTTGATTTCGGAGTTGGTGGTTTGTACGGAAGTAGTTGTACCATTAACAGTTAAGTTACCGCTAAGTACAAGGTTAGTTCCGCTTACGTCTCCGGTGAAAGCAGCACCAGCAAGATTAGCTTTGGCAGCGTCAAGAGCAGATTCAGCAGCACGAGCAGTTGAAGCCTCAGAGTCGATGTTCGACTGAAGAGTTGTATCAGCAGATGCTCTAGCAGTAGCTTCACCGCTAACAGCAGCGATACGTGCAGTTTCTTCAGCGTCGATATTGGACTGTAAAGTCGTATCAGCAGAAGCACGTGAGCTAGCCTCGTCGTTGATGTTTGTTTGAAGGGTCGAGTCAGCGGATTGACGGGCAGTCTCTTCAGCATCAATGTTGCTTTGGAGAGTTGAGTCAGCACTGGCACGAGAAGAAGCTTCACTATCAATGTTAGACTGAAGAGTACTGTCGGCAGATGCACGGGTACTTGCTTCAGAAGAGATAGCGTCAGCGTTAGTTTTGATCTGTGCATCGAGAGCTTCGTCAGCTCCAACCAATGTACTTACAGAAGTAATGTAGTTGGTGGAGGAGTTAGCGGAGTACGATCCACCAGCAGCAAGACCAGCACCACTTTGAGTAGCGTCTAGTTCGGATTGGATAGCGGAGTCAGCGGATGCTCTGCTAGATGCTTCTGTGTCAATGTTACCTTGTAAGGTAGAGTCAGCAGACGCACGGCTAGAAGCTTCGCTGTCGATGTTAGATTGCAGGGTAGAGTCAGCACTTGCACGACTGGAGGCTTCCGAATCAATGTTCGTTTGTAATGTAGCCTCAGCAGCCAATGCGCGTGTTTCTTCCGCAGCAATAGCACTCTTGGTCGATTGACCGATTTGATAGAATATAGATGATGTATCTGGCATATTAGTATTTAACTATAGTTAGTATTGATGGTTAAAATTAAGCAGTACCGTCGGAATCAATCTCTGTCCATTCAGACCCTGTCCATACGATAATCTTATTAGTGTCCGTCTCAAAGTATGCTTCACCAGCAGCTGGCGAACTAGGACGGGTGGATGATGTGACTGTGTTTAAAGTAGCCATTTCTTATTCTTCCTCCATAGGTTGTGTCCAAGCTTCCCCCTCCAACACGGTCAACATTGCCGAGTGACTCAGGGTATCTTTTCCGTATAGGCATCGTGGTTTAGCTCCTTCGTATTTAACAAAGGTTTCATCACCTTGCACGTTGTATCTTAGTGTATCCACTGATGTTTCAAGTACTTCGTCAAAGTTAACGGTACTTACTTCATCAGCATTTAGAATTACATATTGTCTGCTCATAGTTATTAAGAGGGTACGGAGGTTGAATAGGTGGGACCATTAACAAGAGATGCTGATCCGCTACCACCTGAGATTGAATTATCTGTGTTATTCTCAAATCTGAACCAATCGTTTGGTGCGGTAGAAAGTCCGCTCAAGTCGATAGGTGCAGTACCTGTGTATATCGAGGAGATATTTGCAGATTGATCAGTTTCCCAAAAAGCAACTTCATCTATTAAGCCTGTGAGCTTTCCACCACNCCAATTAGNAGNNCTGACCTATATTTACAGCGGTTGCACTNGTTGAGTTGTTTCCTGTGAAAGATGCGTCTTCTCTTGCGGTCGTTAAAGTTTTACTAACTCCATCAACGAATAAACCCATACCACTTGTCGAAGTCCCGCCGTCATAAGTAATCATGATGTGATACCATGTGTTAGCAGAGAAAGAAAATGTGTGCGTAGCTTCTATTTTGAATGATCCGCCCCATGTTGCCGTTCTATCAAATATCGAGTAACGAAAANCTCCGCTTGCATAGTCAAGTTTCCAATCAGTTTCCTGTTGGTGTGGGGTAGCATCATACCCTTTGGTCATGAATAAGTCGCCTGTTCCCATAGCGTGACTCAGTGGATTGAACCAAAAGGATGCGGTAAAAGCACCTGATAAGGTCATGCCTGTTAGTCGAGCGTAATCGTCTGTTCCGTCTAGGCTGAGACTGTAGGTGTTCGTTAATGCCCCNCCTCCACCGCCACTTGCGGGTACAGCGGATATAGCGGATATAGCCGATGCTCCGAAACTTGGAAGTATGAAGGTCATCGGATTAGGATGCTGTATCGCCTGCTAGAACGAATGAATCTGCCACGCAACTGATCAATCCTGTTACTGCATACTGTCCTGCGGTCTTGGTGTGCGAAGACTGATTATAAAAAGTTCCTGAGAATGTAATCTGCCCTGCTCCGTACTGTATGACAGTACAGTTGAATCCCTCGCCTAATCCGCTTGGCAGGGTAAGCGTAATCGCAGATCCATTCGTAAACTTAATCACCTTGCCGTTATCTCCCGCTACTAGCGTGTAAGCTGTTCCTGTTTGCTCGTTAATAGAAGCGTCAAAGTCTTCGAGCTTGTTACCGCCCAAGTCAACTGTTCCGCTTGATACCCCAATCACATTTGTGTCGGCTGTTCCGACTGTCTTAGTAGCCGCATCGCCGAGTCCGAGATTGGTTCGAGCAGTCCCTGCATTATTCAAGTCTGATAGATTGCTTGCGATAGCTAATTTTGTGCTGTCGGTTGCTGTTATGCCTGTTAACTGACTACCATCTACTGCGGGTAATCCTGTTGAATCTAAAGCTACTACATTGCCATTTGATGTTCCGACAGTCTTGGTGGCCGCATCACCTAAACCAAGATTGGTTCGGGCGGTTGAGGCACTTGCTACATCGCTCAGATTATTACTTGCGACTAGATCGCCCTGGGGGGCGAGTGCTATTAAATTATTTACAGTTACTTTCTTAGTTACTGGTGATCCGCTTACATCGTCAACGATTGGTAAAACATCTGCCCCGGCGGGAGATGGAAGATCACTGAGATCAGTTATTTTTTTATTCATTTTTATTTTAGCAATAAGACCAATTAGAATATCTTGATTTATTTTTGGCTGCCCTTTTTTTCCTCTTGGATAGCCCTTTGAATTAAATAGAGATGCAATTCCTTTTCTGTCTTTGTATTTGTATCTAATTCTTTTGCCCATATATTTGCGTTATAACATTCCTCACACATAAAACCAGATCTCTGGTCAATGGTTATAGGGTGGGGAGCTTTCTTCTTTTTCTCACAATTCAAACAAGTGGGACCTTGGATCATTAAGCAGTTCTCCTTTGGATAAATTTAAACACTTGTGAAACCTCTCCGGCATAAGCTTTTTTGCTTTCAATACTTGGTTTGTTGTAGTGTCTATTCAAAGTATCAATAGAAGCGTGCCTAGACATTTGAGAAGTAATTTCTGATCTGCCTTTAAATACTTGTTGAGATTTTGTGATGTAAGTTTTTCTTAAAATCTTTGGAGCATAGATTAAATTTGGATCTCCGGACTTAACTCTCATCAAGTTTCTTATTGCCGGTACATAATTCTCATCTCCTCCAAGTCTTCCGTTTTGAGATAATCTAAATTCTTTGTTAAAATATCTTTCAGCTTTCCAGGATCTAGTCGCAAATAACCACGGAAAATCTTTCATTTTATAGAAACTAAATCCAGGTCTATCTCCCATATCTAAAATGTTATGCAGTAATACTTCTAGCTCTGGAGTAATTGGTAGCTCTTCATCTCTATAACGAGTTTTCCCTACACCTTTTGGAATTCTTATTGTTCCTCTATCCCAATCAATATAATCTTTTCTCATCTTCAAGCTCTCTGTTTTTCTCATAGCCGTTAAGATCATAAATTGGTGGAGTTCTGCTTTAAATGGAAATCTATGTGATAGTTCCTCGCTACACTCCCAGAATAATTGAAAATCCTTTTCCTCCATAACAATATTTTTATACGGATCTTCTTTCTGTTTTTCTTTCTTGATATAAACTCCGTCATTGTAGAACGGACATTCTCCAGGATTGGTCCCCAACCANCCNCGNTTTCTCGCNTAGATCCACAATGAAGCAAAACAAGAAACCATATCTCGCTTAACTACCATTGAAGATAATCCTCTTATAAAGTGTTCAACATCTCCAGGCGTCAAGTCGTGAATATAACTCTTACCAATNTTGCTATCATAAATGCAGTAGTTTTGAGATTTGGGGATCGTGTAAGTTTGTTTTTTTCTTCTGTTGTAATAAACCCTATCTTTTAAAATTCCTTTTCCTGGAGGATATTTTCTAAACAGATCTGTCATATCTTTAGGTTTAGAAACTCTTAAATGTTTATTTGGAAGAAATTCAGCGTAGCCGTAGCCGTCTTCATCATCTCTAAATTTGATTAAACTTATTCTGTGGTTATATCCGGCCATCATTCTAAACCACTCTCTCGCGTGTTTGGAAGATCTATAACCCTCTCTCCGATCTTTAGAGAAACCTCTCTCTGCCGGCTCATCATAAATTTGGCCTCCACAATAAGCTATAATAACTTCATTGATTGTGTAGTTTTTAGGTTTAGTGCTATCNGGTTTTTCTACTAATCTATTCTTATCTCTTCTTGTGATGTTTGGGCTTTTAATCCAAAATCTAGTTTTTGGATCTTGATGTGTTCTTGCAAGATCTATTAAATACTCATCACACTCTTTGACACCAAAGGTTTGGGAATACATTCCACAACTATGAAGATCTGATTTGCCNTTAAACCAAAATCTTATGTAGAATACTTTCTTTGTAAAATCATCTCCAGGCGAGCCTTTATAAACTCTAATAAATAAACCTTTCTGATGTGTGTCTTTTGATACTTTGAGAGGAAGATCTTTGTAGCTCTTAATCCCAAAATCTATTTTTTCTTTTCTGATTTTGTTGATAGCGTCATCTCTAAATCTGATTGGCTCAACCTTTTTTCTAGTTTGTTTTATCTCTGATTTTTCTTGTTCCATTTCTAGTAATAACTTCTCCTTTCTTCCGACTATTAGCCGTTGTTTTTTTAAAGGAAAGAAATTTCCAGAGTATGTCTTGTAGTTTAGTGTCGGTTAATGTGGATTAGTTTGTTCCACTAGCACCCCAAATAATGGCCGGCTTCCTGGATCAAAGTCCATATTTTACGCGCATTATCTGGCGACATAGACACTAAAACTTTGTTTTATCTCTTTTATTTCTAGTCCTATTTCTAGTTTAGATCATTTTAATATTGATTTCACTAATAAAAAATAACGGAACAAGGATCTAGTTTGGGATTCAAAATAAGGCGTTTTCCTGGATTTGTGGGGTGTGGATAATTATTGTTATCTTCGTTTTTTGTTCTACTGCGCTCCGGCTGTTGCCGTCGCGCNANCCNCANCCAAAGGAGGCTCATTTGAAACTCAATCCTGGATCGTTTATGGAGGCCCTATACCCCCTTTTCACAAAGGGGTCCCAATAGTTAGACCTATATACCAAGTTTTAGATAGTCANNGACCAAGAAAACATTTTGAGTTTTTATTTCTGCCAGGAAAAATTTTTCAAAAAATTTTTTTCAAATTGAAAAACCTCTGGACCAATATGGGCTACGGATCCAGAGGCCAAAGTGTATTATTACTAATAACCTTTTTTAACATTTAATCCCATAGACACAAGTTGGTCATTCTGCGTGCATTACCAATAAGGATTTTTCCAAGGTTTTTTTCTTCCTCTGTTTGTAGCAGTGAATTTGTTTGGGTGGTATTCGTGAGCTTTGCCGTTGTGATATTGTGGATCTGCATAACCTTTGTTGCTTTCGTTAAATAATCCAGATCCATATTTATTTGTTTGAGGAGCGTTGAGCGTTGATTGTTTTAATCGTTCAGCTTTCTTCTGCTTTGCGAGTTCCACGGCTTCTGGCAACAGATCCTGGACCTCCGGATCAACCTTATGTTTCAGCTTTGCTAACATCTTCATCTCATTGTGTAATCTAAACGCTTCATTTGGATAATTAGCTTTATGATGATTGCCTCTCCTAATTTTTCTCTTTGTTTGGGTGGTCATTCTTGGGTGGTCTAAACCTAGGTAATCACGCGCTCTCTTTGGCGCTCTGAAAAAATATTTACCATTTTTAAAAATATACTCTCCCTCTAACTTGCCGTGCCTCATTCTCATTCTTACGGCATTAGGAGAAATACCCAATAAACTCGCGTATTCTGTTCGGTTAAGATCAAAAGGATTTAGTTTGTCTTCGTTCATAGTCCCATAATTTAATATAACAATATTTTGTGCAACGGATAGTCGGTGGTCAGCTATTTTGCACGCTACAATCACTTTATCAGCTCCAGGAACAAATCTAAAGTAATAACAACAAGAGGATCTTGGCCATTGGATTTCATCACAACAACTCCCTCCAAGTTTGTCTTCTTACTAGATTGTTTGTGCCATTGGTAAATTGTTTTCATTCTTTGTTGGGATTTAGTTTCAAATTGATATGGAATTAATCTTTTAGCAATCCTGGAAAGTTTTATATCCGGACCATTCTCTCCTGTCTTTGCAACATCAATGTCATTTTCTTTTAAATGTGGGAAAGTTTTCAATAACTTATTCCTCACAAAGTTTTGAAGTTTCCGGCCTTTTAGTGATGTATATTTGGGTTTCATATAAACATTGTGTAAGCGTCTTCTTTGTCTTCTTGTCTTATTAAAAGACATAAAAGACGGCTAATATATAGCCGGTTGATATTCTCCTCTCCGAGTTTTTAAGATGTGTCCCTTTGTGAATAATCTTTCCAGATTTTTATTTATATCTTCTTTAGTAAATGGCTTTCCTTTTCTTCCAGATTTTTCAGTAAGCTCATCATCTGCTTTGATACGCTCTATAATATCTTTTGCTTTTACCGGCGTTCCACTTTCCTCTGCGTCATCTCCAAGGGCCGGATTGCCTGCGTATAATTCATTCACTACTTTAACAATTCTTTCCTGGAGCATTGTAAGTGAAGTAGATCCGACAGGACCTTTGTCCTCCCAGATCATTTGCTCATTCATTCCAACTTCAAATTCTAATTGTTCAGCGTCTTTTGGAATACAATGNAAGACAGAATTCTTTCCGGCTTTTCTACTTGAAGCAAGAACGATCATACTATCCATATTTGATTGAATACCGGCTGATCCGTTTATCTCATCAAAGACATCATTCTCCGATCCTTTTTTAGTATGGTGGACCAATACAATTCCAATATTATATTTTATGGCGAGTGTTTGTAAGTTTTGTAGATTGTAGTTATCATTCTCATAAGCNTTGAGAGATTTTGATATTGTCTTCTTAACTTTCACATAAACATCAATCACAACCATTTTAGGATTAGGAATATTGTTGGCCCAATCTTCAATCTCTTCTTCTAGTCCCATTGTTAAAATTGGTATCTTTGGTTTTCTATCTCTGAATTGGTAATAAGTTTGATCCGGTTGAATACACATTTTATCCCAACGAGTTTTAATTCTTCTTTTTCCGTCTTCGAGTGAATAGTGTAAGACATCTCCTTTTGCACATTTACGACCAAGAAACTCTTCTCCTTTTTCAATGCAATAAGATAAATGCAACACCAACCAGGATTTTCCAATTTTAGATTTACCGGCAATTATAGTTAGTCCAGGTGCAATAATATTTTCTACTAACCAATCTATTGGTTTAAATTCTTCTTTTGCAATAACCTCGGCAAGAATTCCATTCCTCCAGGCGCCAGGATCTAAACTTTCTTTTTTAAATTCTTCCTTTTGTTCTTTGCCTATCTTAATTCCAATAACTTCAAATATTCTTTTTATTCCTTTTTCCGGATAGCCGGCCTCATTTATCAACCAAGGAANTCCTTTTGGTTTATTGCCTTTGTAGGCCTTTGTTCCGTGCTTATCTTTTATTGAATTTCTATCTCTAGTTTCTGGTGGCTCACTTGCCTCTGATAATTCATAGATAAAAGTATTTATTTTATCCTCACTCCATTTTCCCCACTTCATTAACAAGCAAGCAATCGCATAACAAAAATCATCTCTTTGACCTTTGGCCGGATAAATAATTGATAGCATTGTTGCAAACACAACAAGCTCAATATCTTTTTGCAAGTTTCCTGGATATTCTTCTGGCTCAATGTATCTATTCCATTCGACTAACTCATCATCAATAATGGAGCCTGGAACAATGGATTGTTTTCCTTTACCAGATCTTATTTCTAATATTGTAGCTTTCTTTCTGTATTTATTAAACCAAGGCGCAAAGCTTTGATCCATTACATATTTTTCATATTTCGTTTGGCCTTTAAATATTAAATGGCTTTCTGGATTAGATTGTCTTCCATAAATCGCACAGCCCCTTTGCTTAATGGAAGCTAAAAATTTATGACAAATTATATTATCAACATCAATATCAATATGCTCTGTAAGATGAAGACCTATATTATCTCCAGGTTGGAATTCTATATTTGTTTTTTGCCATTCCTCTCCAATAGGTACTCTTGAATTTCTTTTACAAGGTATGATTGGAAAATTATTTTCTCTGTATTGTTCTATTGTCTTCATAGTAATTATCACTTTGTTTTATATTTTTTTGCCCAACTTTGATTAGCCATTCAATTAATTGTGGAATACTTGCACGGATTGGAAGCCTCCTCTGTAATTCAAGAAGTTCTGCAAAGCTCTCGGATCTAATTGATATATTGTGCCATTTACTCTTCATCTGTTTTTTCTCCTTTTAGTTTTAGTCCTTTCTTTGATTTTGATGTTCTTAACAATGAGTGAAAAGTTTGTTCGTAAATACTTCTGCCATTGTCTTGATAACTTGGATTTAATTCATTCAGTATGTATTGAGTGAGCATAACCTCAATCACATAAGGAATAGAAACTTGTTTGATTGGTTTTTTTCCGTTTAATAATCTGAAACAATTTTTAACATAGGTTATATGTTCAGCACATCTTGTTAGATCTTTAACTGTTATCTTGTGAAGAGATACAGATTTATAATTTATTTTCCGATCCTTTGGTGGATTGTTATGTCCAATTTGACTAGGCATTAGTTATCAACGCTTTCCGGAAAATGGTATTCAGCAAGGTTTTTTTCTTGTTGGGACCGGATTATATTTTTGAGCTTTATGTTCTCTTCTGTCTTGTCATTCATTCTAACAATCAGCTTTTTATTGTGGATCTTTAGCTCTTTGATTTCTTCGTATAGGTCCTGGATATGATGAGCGTTCTTGCCGTTAATATCTATTAGATCTTTGACCTTTGTACTTTCATCTTCGAGGCAGTATTTAAGTTCATACTTATTCATCTCTATTAAACCCTGTACCTCTACTGAAATAACCTAAACCAGAATTACTATTTCTAATCTTTTCTTGTTTCTGTTGTTTTGCTTCTTCAAATATCTTTTTACCAAGTGCCTCTAATCTTGGATCTGTTTCTGGTTTCTTGAAAAAACTTACAGGCAACACCGGATCTAGTTTCATTGGCTCCATTTTTATTGTGTTTGTTTTAGGAGGCACGGCTCCAGGCTTTCTTACCGGTTTATCTTTTAGAGTTGGTTTCTTCTTTGGAAAATGAACATCTTTGTATTTGTCTATTTTCTTTTTGAGATCTACCATTTGTTTTGTTGTTGCTCTTTTAGGAACAAGTGGAGCTACACCTCTGTTTCTTTGTAAAATGTTTGCCGGATCTCTACCAAGTTTCTTTAGCTCTTCATCTTCAAGTGCAATAGCTCTGTCAAAATCTGCACCTAAACTTTCGCCTTGGTAATATTTAATTCTTCTTAATAGGTTGGGATCTTTGTCAGCGTCATATCCAGGTTGTTCTTCCAAAGGTAATGATTTTATAAATTCATTCTTTGTTTGGATTTTTCCATTATTAACTATGACCTCTGTATTGTCTTTTTCTTTTGGTGTTGCCGGTCTTGTTAAATACTTCATCATTTGGTTGTACTCCTTGATTTTCATTAATCGCTTACTCTTATTCCAGATTTTCTTAATAGTTCTTTGATTAGGTCCTTGTCTTTGGAAGTTAATCCGGAAACTGTTTTCTCAAAGTCGCCTTGTGCTAAATCAATCTTTTTAATCTTTGGCTCTTCTCTTTGCTTTAGATAATCTGATATTGAAATAACTTTACCTCCACCGGATAATTCAAGTTTAAGCAATTCTTCTCTTGGTGTTCTTTTAAGCCAACTATCAAAAGTTTCTCCAGGCTTTCTCTGTTCTAAAAACTTCTCATTGAGTAATTGGATTATTTCATTCTCGACATCTGATTGAATTTTATCTGCGTCAGCTAATCTTATAAACTCTGACATATCGAGCTTTCTAGTATCTGGTCCACCATTGGACATTTTCTTTTCTACATTATTGATCTTCATATTTAGTTTTCTTCCTTACAAAAGTTATTAGAGCCTTATTCTCTGTGCGCTCCATTAGGTTGGTTGGTTTATTTTTTATGCAATTAGTAAATAACCACTCTGTAAATATGACAGGATCCCAAAACGCTTTAGTCCCAATTAATCGCAATCCCATATTCCAACAATCAAATCCTTTTTTTCTCCATTTAGTTTTTTCATTATCGAGCCAGGCTAAACTCATTCCTAATTCAGCCAGGAGTTCTTTTGTTGAAAGTAATTTTTTATCAAATTTAAAATTTAACATTGGTCCGTTAAGACCATAAATTCCTTTGATTAGATAGGGTTCAATAATCCTGGACCAGGAATTATTTCTTGCGTCTAGTGTAGGTAAATTCCATATCGTCTAATCTTTTTATAAGTCGAGATCTGACAATGTTGTTCTTGTAGAAGTTTTTCTTCCAATCTGGATCTTTAATTATTTCTCTCCATTTAGTATTGCCTTTGTATTTTTTAAATCTTTGGAAGTGTGGCTTCATCAAATAAGCAAAATTTCTATGCTCTGTTAATTGTAGCCAGGCTTTGTGGATAGTTATTTTTCTGCCTTTAGAAATTTGTTTAAGTTTTGCATAGATTGAAAACTCCCAACCAACTGGATTTTTTGGTCTTCCTTTTGCGCCCATATACAAGCGTTATAACATTCCTCACACATAAAACCAGATCTCTGGTCAATGGTTATAGGGTGGGGAGCTTTCTTCTTTTTCTCACAATTCAAACAAGTGGGACCTTGGATCATTAAGCAGTTCTCCTTTGGATAAATTTAAACACTTGTGAAACCTCTCCGGCATAAGCTTTTTTGCTTTCAATACTTGGTTTGTTGTAGTGTCTATTCAAAGTATCAATAGAAGCGTGCCTAGACATTTGAGAAGTAATTTCTGATCTGCCTTTAAATACTTGTTGAGATTTTGTGATGTAAGTTTTTCTTAAAATCTTTGGAGCATAGATTAAATTTGGATCTCCGGACTTAACTCTCATCAAGTTTCTTATTGCCGGTACATAATTCTCATCTCCTCCAAGTCTTCCGTTTTGAGATAATCTAAATTCTTTGTTAAAATATCTTTCAGCTTTCCAGGATCTAGTCGCAAATAACCACGGAAAATCTTTCATTTTATAGAAACTAAATCCAGGTCTATCTCCCATATCTAAAATGTTATGCAGTAATACTTCTAGCTCTGGAGTAATTGGTAGCTCTTCATCTCTATAACGAGTTTTCCCTACACCTTTTGGAATTCTTATTGTTCCTCTATCCCAATCAATATAATCTTTTCTCATCTTCAAGCTCTCTGTTTTTCTCATAGCCGTTAAGATCATAAATTGGTGGAGTTCTGCTTTAAATGGAAATCTATGTGATAGTTCCTCGCTACACTCCCAGAATAATTGAAAATCCTTTTCCTCCATAACAATATTTTTATACGGATCTTCTTTCTGTTTTTCTTTCTTGATATAAACTCCGTCATTGTAGAACGGACATTCTCCAGGATTGGTCCCCAACCANCCNCGNTTTCTCGCATAGATCCACAATGAAGCAAAACAAGAAACCATATCTCGCTTAACTACCATTGAAGATAATCCTCTTATAAAGTGTTCAACATCTCCAGGCGTCAAGTCGTGAATATAACTCTTACCAATGTTGCTATCATAAATGCAGTAGTTTTGAGATTTGNAGGAATNGTNTAAGTTTGTTTTNTTCTTCTGTTGTAATANACNCNATCTTTTNNAATTCCTTTTCCTGGAGGATATTTTCTAAATAGATCTGTCATATCTTTAGGTTTAGAAACTCTTAAATGTTTATTTGGAAGAAATTCAGCGTAGCCGTAGCCGTCTTCATCATCTCTAAATTTGATTAAACTTATTCTGTGGTTATATCCGGCCATCATTCTAAACCACTCTCTCGCGTGTTTGGAAGATCTATAACCCTCTCTCCGATCTTTAGAGAAACCTCTCTCTGCCGGCTCATCATAAATTTGGCCTCCACAATAAGCTATAATAACTTCATTGATTGTGTAGTTTTTAGGTTTAGTGCTATCTGGTTTTTCTACTAATCTATTCTTATCTCTTCTTGTGATGTTTGGGCTTTTAATCCAAAATCTAGTTTTTGGATCTTGATGTGTTCTTGCAAGATCTATTAAATACTCATCACACTCTTTGACACCAAAGGTTTGGGAATACATTCCACAACTATGAAGATCTGATTTGCCNTTAAACCAAAATCTTATGTAGAATACTTTCTTTGTAAAATCATCTCCAGGCGAGCCTTTATAAACTCTAATAAATAAACCTTTCTGATGTGTGTCTTTTGATACTTTGAGAGGAAGATCTTTGTAGCTCTTAATCCCAAAATCTATTTTTTCTTTTCTGATTTTGTTGATAGCGTCATCTCTAAATCTGATTGGCTCAACCTTTTTTCTAGTTTGTTTTATCTCTGATTTTTCTTGTTCCATTTCTAGTAATAACTTCTCCTTTCTTCCGACTATTAGCCGTTGTTTTTTTAAAGGAAAGAAATTTCCAGAGTATGTCTTGTAGTTTAGTGTCGGTTAATGTGGATTAGTTTGTTCCACTAGCACCCCAAATAATGGCCGGCTTCCTGGATCAAAGTCCATATTTTACGCGCATTATCTGGCGACATAGACACTAAAACTTTGTTTTATCTCTTTTATTTCTAGTCCTATTTCTAGTTTAGATCATTTTAATATTGATTTCACTAATAAAAAATAACGGAACAAGGATCTAGTTTGGGATTCAAAATAAGGCGTTTTCCTGGATTTGTGGGGTGTGGATAATTATTGTTATCTTCGTTTTTTGTTCTACTGCGCTCCGGCTGTTGCCGTCGCGCAAGCCACAACCAAAGGAGGCTCATTTGAAACTCAATCCTGGATCGTTTATGGAGGCCCTATACCCCCTTTTCACAAAGGGGTCCCAATAGTTAGACCTATATACCAAGTTTTAGATAGTCAAAGACCAAGAAAACATTTTGAGTTTTTATTTCTGCCAGGAAAAATTTTTCAAAAAATTTTTTTCAAATTGAAAAACCTCTGGACCAATATGGGCTACGGATCCAGAGGCCAAAGTGTATTATTACTAATAACCTTTTTTAACATTTAATCCCATAGACACAAGTTGGTCATTCTGCGTGCATTACCAATAAGGATTTTTCCAAGGTTTTTTTCTTCCTCTGTTTGTAGCAGTGAATTTGTTTGGGTGGTATTCGTGAGCTTTGCCGTTGTGATATTGTGGATCTGCATAACCTTTGTTGCTTTCGTTAAATAATCCAGATCCATATTTATTTGTTTGAGGAGCGTTGAGCGTTGATTGTTTTAATCGTTCAGCTTTCTTCTGCTTTGCGAGTTCCACGGCTTCTGGCAACAGATCNTGGACCTCCGGATCAACCTTATGTTTCAGCTTTGCTAACATCTTCATCTCATTGTGTAATCTAAACGCTTCATTTGGATAATTAGCTTTATGATGATTGCCTCTCCTAATTTTTCTCTTTGTTTGGGTGGTCATTCTTGGGTGGTCTAAACCTAGGTAATCACGCGCTCTCTTTGGCGCTCTGAAAAAATATTTACCATTTTTAAAAATATACTCTCCCTCTAACTTGCCGTGCCTCATTCTCATTCTTACGGCATTAGGAGAAATACCCAATAAACTCGCGTATTCTGTTCGGTTAAGATCAAAAGGATTTAGTTTGTCTTCGTTCATAGTCCCATAATTTAATATAACAATATTTTGTGCAACGGATAGTCGGTGGTCAGCTATTTTGCACGCTACAATCACTTTATCAGCTCCAGGAACAAATCTAAAGTAATAACAACAAGAGGATCTTGGCCATTGGATTTCATCACAACAACTCCCTCCAAGTTTGTCTTCTTACTAGATTGTTTGTGCCATTGGTAAATTGTTTTCATTCTTTGTTGGGATTTAGTTTCAAATTGATATGGAATTAATCTTTTAGCAATCCTGGAAAGTTTTATATCCGGACCATTCTCTCCTGTCTTTGCAACATCAATGTCATTNTCTTTNAANTGTGGGAAAGTTTTCAATAACTTATTCCTCACANAGTTTTGAAGTTTCCGGCCTTTTAGTGATGTATATTTGGGTTTCATATAAACATTGTNTNAGNGTCTTCTTTGTCTTCTTGTCTTATTAAAAGACATAAAAGACATCTGNNTAATATATNGNCGGNTNATATTCTCCTCTCCGAGTTTTTTGNAGATNTGTCCCATTTGTNNATAATCTTTCCAGATTTTTATTTATATCTTCTTTAGTAAATGGCTTTCCTTTTCTTCCAGATTTTTCNGTAAGCTCATCATCTGCTTTGATACGCTCTATAATATCTTTTGCTTTTACCGGCGTTCCACTTTCCTCTGCGTCATCTCCAAGGGCCGGATTGCCTGCGTATAATTCATTCACTACTTTAACAATTCTTTCCTGGAGCATTGTAAGTGAAGTAGATCCGACAGGACCTTTGTCCTCCCAGATCATTTGCTCATTCATTCCAACTTCAAATTCTAATTGTTCAGCGTCTTTTGGAATACAATGAAAGACAGAATTCTTTCCGGCTTTTCTACTTGAAGCAAGAACGATCATACTATCCATATTTGATTGAATACCGGCTGATCCGTTTATCTCATCAAAGACATCATTCTCCGATCCTTTTTTAGTATGGTGGACCAATACAATTCCAATATTATATTTTATGGCGAGTGTTTGTAAGTTTTGTAGATTGTAGTTATCATTCTCATAAGCGTTGAGAGATTTTGATATTGTCTTNTTAACTTTCACATANACATCAATCACAACCATTTTNGGATTAGGAATATTGTTGGCCCAATCTTCAATCTCTTCTTCTAGTCCCATTGTTAAAATTGGTATCTTTGGTTTTCTATCTCTGAATTGGTAATAAGTTTGATCCGGTTGAATACACATTTTATCCCAACGAGTTTTAATTCTTCTTTTTCCGTCTTCGAGTGAATAGTGTAAGACATCTCCTTTTGCACATTTACGACCAAGAAACTCTTCTCCTTTTTCAATGCAATAAGATAAATGCAACACCAACCAGGATTTTCCAATTTTAGATTTACCGGCAATTATAGTTAGTCCAGGTGCAATAATATTTTCTACTAACCAATCTATTGGTTTAAATTCTTCTTTTGCAATAACCTCGGCAAGAATTCCATTCCTCCAGGCGCCAGGATCTAAACTTTCTTTTTTAAATTCTTCCTTTTGTTCTTTGCCTATCTTAATTCCAATAACTTCAAATATTCTTTTTATTCCTTTTTCCGGATAGCCGGCCTCATTTATCAACCAAGGAATTCCTTTTGGTTTATTGCCTTTGTAGGCCTTTGTTCCGTGCTTATCTTTTATTGAATTTCTATCTCTAGTTTCTGGTGGCTCACTTGCCTCTGATAATTCATAGATAAAAGTATTTATTTTATCCTCACTCCATTTTCCCCACTTCATTAACAAGCAAGCAATCGCATAACAAAAATCATCTCTTTGACCTTTGGCCGGATAAATAATTGATAGCATTGTTGCAAACACAACAAGCTCAATATCTTTTTGCAAGTTTCCTGGATATTCTTCTGGCTCAATGTATCTATTCCATTCGACTAACTCATCATCAATAATGGAGCCTGGAACAATGGATTGTTTTCCTTTACCAGATCTTATTTCTAATATTGTAGCTTTCTTTCTGTATTTATTAAACCAAGGCGCAAAGCTTTGATCCATTACATATTTTTCATATTTCGTTTGGCCTTTAAATATTAAATGGCTTTCTGGATTAGATTGTCTTCCATAAATCGCACAGCCCCTTTGCTTAATGGAAGCTAAAAATTTATGACAAATTATATTATCAACATCAATATCAATATGCTCTGTAAGATGAAGACCTATATTATCTCCAGGTTGGAATTCTATATTTGTTTTTTGCCATTCCTCTCCAATAGGTACTCTTGAATTTCTTTTACAAGGTATGATTGGAAAATTATTTTCTCTGTATTGTTCTATTGTCTTCATAGTAATTATCACTTTGTTTTATATTTTTTTGCCCAACTTTGATTAGCCATTCAATTAATTGTGGAATACTTGCACGGATTGGAAGCCTCCTCTGTAATTCAAGAAGTTCTGCAAAGCTCTCGGATCTAATTGATATATTGTGCCATTTACTCTTCATCTGTTTTTTCTCCTTTTAGTTTTAGTCCTTTCTTTGATTTTGATGTTCTTAACAATGAGTGAAAAGTTTGTTCGTAAATACTTCTGCCATTGTCTTGATAACTTGGATTTAATTCATTCAGTATGTATTGAGTGAGCATAACCTCAATCACATAAGGAATAGAAACTTGTTTGATTGGTTTTTTTCCGTTTAATAATCTGAAACAATTTTTAACATAGGTTATATGTTCAGCACATCTTGTTAGATCTTTAACTGTTATCTTGTGAAGAGATACAGATTTATAATTTATTTTCCGATCCTTTGGTGGATTGTTATGTCCAATTTGACTAGGCATTAGTTATCAACGCTTTCCGGAAAATGGTATTCAGCAAGGTTTTTTTCTTGTTGGGACCGGATTATATTTTTGAGCTTTATGTTCTCTTCTGTCTTGTCATTCATTCTAACAATCAGCTTTTTATTGTGGATCTTTAGCTCTTTGATTTCTTCGTATAGGTCCTGGATATGATGAGCGTTCTTGCCGTTAATATCTATTAGATCTTTGACCTTTGTACTTTCATCTTCGAGGCAGTATTTAAGTTCATACTTATTCATCTCTATTAAACCCTGTACCTCTACTGAAATAACCTAAACCAGAATTACTATTTCTAATCTTTTCTTGTTTCTGTTGTTTTGCTTCTTCAAATATCTTTTTACCAAGTGCCTCTAATCTTGGATCTGTTTCTGGTTTCTTGAAAAAACTTACAGGCAACACCGGATCTAGTTTCATTGGCTCCATTTTTATTGTGTTTGTTTTAGGAGGCACGGCTCCAGGCTTTCTTACCGGTTTATCTTTTAGAGTTGGTTTCTTCTTTGGAAAATGAACATCTTTGTATTTGTCTATTTTCTTTTTGAGATCTACCATTTGTTTTGTTGTTGCTCTTTTAGGAACAAGTGGAGCTACACCTCTGTTTCTTTGTAAAATGTTTGCCGGATCTCTACCAAGTTTCTTTAGCTCTTCATCTTCAAGTGCAATAGCTCTGTCAAAATCTGCACCTAAACTTTCGCCTTGGTAATATTTAATTCTTCTTAATAGGTTGGGATCTTTGTCAGCGTCATATCCAGGTTGTTCTTCCAAAGGTAATGATTTTATAAATTCATTCTTTGTTTGGATTTTTCCATTATTAACTATGACCTCTGTATTGTCTTTTTCTTTTGGTGTTGCCGGTCTTGTTAAATACTTCATCATTTGGTTGTACTCCTTGATTTTCATTAATCGCTTACTCTTATTCCAGATTTTCTTAATAGTTCTTTGATTAGGTCCTTGTCTTTGGAAGTTAATCCGGAAACTGTTTTCTCAAAGTCGCCTTGTGCTAAATCAATCTTTTTAATCTTTGGCTCTTCTCTTTGCTTTAGATAATCTGATATTGAAATAACTTTACCTCCACCGGATAATTCAAGTTTAAGCAATTCTTCTCTTGGTGTTCTTTTAAGCCAACTATCAAAAGTTTCTCCAGGCTTTCTCTGTTCTAAAAACTTCTCATTGAGTAATTGGATTATTTCATTCTCGACATCTGATTGAATTTTATCTGCGTCAGCTAATCTTATAAACTCTGACATATCGAGCTTTCTAGTATCTGGTCCACCATTGGACATTTTCTTTTCTACATTATTGATCTTCATATTTAGTTTTCTTCCTTACAAAAGTTATTAGAGCCTTATTCTCTGTGCGCTCCATTAGGTTGGTTGGTTTATTTTTTATGCAATTAGTAAATAACCACTCTGTAAATATGACAGGATCCCAAAACGCTTTAGTCCCAATTAATCGCAATCCCATATTCCAACAATCAAATCCTTTTTTTCTCCATTTAGTTTTTTCATTATCGAGCCAGGCTAAACTCATTCCTAATTCAGCCAGGAGTTCTTTTGTTGAAAGTAATTTTTTATCAAATTTAAAATTTAACATTGGTCCGTTAAGACCATAAATTCCTTTGATTAGATAGGGTTCAATAATCCTGGACCAGGAATTATTTCTTGCGTCTAGTGTAGGTAAATTCCATATCGTCTAATCTTTTTATAAGTCGAGATCTGACAATGTTGTTCTTGTAGAAGTTTTTCTTCCAATCTGGATCTTTAATTATTTCTCTCCATTTAGTATTGCCTTTGTATTTTTTAAATCTTTGGAAGTGTGGCTTCATCAAATAAGCAAAATTTCTATGCTCTGTTAATTGTAGCCAGGCTTTGTGGATAGTTATTTTTCTGCCTTTAGAAATTTGTTTAAGTTTTGCATAGATTGAAAACTCCCAACCAACTGGATTTTTTGGTCTTCCTTTTGCGCCCATATACAAGCGTTATAACATTCCTCACACATAAAACCAGATCTCTGGTCAATGGTTATAGGGTGGGGAGCTTTCTTCTTTTTCTCACAATTCAAACAAGTGGGACCTTGGATCATTAAGCAGTTCTCCTTTGGATAAATTTAAACACTTGTGAAACCTCTCCGGCATAAGCTTTTTTGCTTTCAATACTTGGTTTGTTGTAGTGTCTATTCAAAGTATCAATAGAAGCGTGCCTAGACATTTGAGAAGTAATTTCTGATCTGCCTTTAAATACTTGTTGAGATTTTGTGATGTAAGTTTTTCTTAAAATCTTTGGAGCATAGATTAAATTTGGATCTCCGGACTTAACTCTCATCAAGTTTCTTATTGCCGGTACATAATTCTCATCTCCTCCAAGTCTTCCGTTTTGAGATAATCTAAATTCTTTGTTAAAATATCTTTCAGCTTTCCAGGATCTAGTCGCAAATAACCACGGAAAATCTTTCATTTTATAGAAACTAAATCCAGGTCTATCTCCCATATCTAAAATGTTATGCAGTAATACTTCTAGCTCTGGAGTAATTGGTAGCTCTTCATCTCTATAACGAGTTTTCCCTACACCTTTTGGAATTCTTATTGTTCCTCTATCCCAATCAATATAATCTTTTCTCATCTTCAAGCTCTCTGTTTTTCTCATAGCCGTTAAGATCATAAATTGGTGGAGTTCTGCTTTAAATGGAAATCTATGTGATAGTTCCTCGCTACACTCCCAGAATAATTGAAAATCCTTTTCCTCCATAACAATATTTTTATACGGATCTTCTTTCTGTTTTTCTTTCTTGATATAAACTCCGTCATTGTAGAACGGACATTCTCCAGGATTGGTCCCCAACCAACCTCGCTTTCTCGCATAGATCCACAATGAAGCAAAACAAGAAACCATATCTCGCTTAACTACCATTGAAGATAATCCTCTTATAAAGTGTTCAACATCTCCAGGCGTCAAGTCGTGAATATAACTCTTACCAATGTTGCTATCATAAATGCAGTAGTTTTGAGATTTGGGGATCGTGTAAGTTTGTTTTTTTCTTCTGTTGTAATAAACCCTATCTTTTAAAATTCCTTTTCCTGGAGGATATTTTCTAAAAAGATCTGTCATATCTTTAGGTTTAGAAACTCTTAAATGTTTATTTGGAAGAAATTCAGCGTAGCCGTAGCCGTCTTCATCATCTCTAAATTTGATTAAACTTATTCTGTGGTTATATCCGGCCATCATTCTAAACCACTCTCTCGCGTGTTTGGAAGATCTATAACCCTCTCTCCGATCTTTAGAGAAACCTCTCTCTGCCGGCTCATCATAAATTTGGCCTCCACAATAAGCTATAATAACTTCATTGATTGTGTAGTTTTTAGGTTTAGTGCTATCCGGTTTTTCTACTAATCTATTCTTATCTCTTCTTGTGATGTTTGGGCTTTTAATCCAAAANCTAGTTTTTGGATCTTGATGTGTTCTTGCAAGATCTANTAAATACTCATCNCANTCTTTAACACCAAANNTTTGNGAATACNTTCCTACNACNATGNANANCNGANTTNCCATNAANCCAAAATCTTATGTAGAATACTTTCTTTGTAAAATCATCTCCAGGCGAGCCTTTATAAACTCTAATAAATAAACCTTTCTGATGTGTGTCTTTTGATACTTTGAGAGGAAGATCTTTGTAGCTCTTAATCCCAAAATCTATTTTTTCTTTTCTGATTTTGTTGATAGCGTCATCTCTAAATCTGATTGGCTCAACCTTTTTTCTAGTTTGTTTTATCTCTGATTTTTCTTGTTCCATTTCTAGTAATAACTTCTCCTTTCTTCCGACTATTAGCCGTTGTTTTTTTAAAGGAAAGAAATTTCCAGAGTATGTCTTGTAGTTTAGTGTCGGTTAATGTGGATTAGTTTGTTCCACTAGCACCCCAAATAATGGCCGGCTTCCTGGATCAAAGTCCATATTTTACGCGCATTATCTGGCGACATAGACACTAAAACTTTGTTTTATCTCTTTTATTTCTAGTCCTATTTCTAGTTTAGATCATTTTAATATTGATTTCACTAATAAAAAATAACGGAACAAGGATCTAGTTTGGGATTCAAAATAAGGCGTTTTCCTGGATTTGTGGGGTGTGGATAATTATTGTTATCTTCGTTTTTTGTTCTACTGCGCTCCGGCTGTTGCCGTCGCGCAAGCCACAACCAAAGGAGGCTCATTTGAAACTCAATCCTGGATCGTTTATGGAGGCCCTATACCCCCTTTTCACAAAGGGGTCCCAATAGTTAGACCTATATACCAAGTTTTAGATAGTCAAAGACCAAGAAAACATTTTGAGTTTTTATTTCTGCCAGGAAAAATTTTTCAAAAAATTTTTTTCAAATTGAAAAACCTCTGGACCAATATGGGCTACGGATCCAGAGGCCAAAGTGTATTATTACTAATAACCTTTTTTAACATTTAATCCCATAGACACAAGTTGGTCATTCTGCGTGCATTACCAATAAGGATTTTTCCAAGGTTTTTTTCTTCCTCTGTTTGTAGCAGTGAATTTGTTTGGGTGGTATTCGTGAGCTTTGCCGTTGTGATATTGTGGATCTGCATAACCTTTGTTGCTTTCGTTAAATAATCCAGATCCATATTTATTTGTTTGAGGAGCGTTGAGCGTTGATTGTTTTAATCGTTCAGCTTTCTTCTGCTTTGCGAGTTCCACGGCTTCTGGCAACAGATCTTGGACCTCCGGATCAACCTTATGTTTCAGCTTTGCTAACATCTTCATCTCATTGTGTAATCTAAACGCTTCATTTGGATAATTAGCTTTATGATGATTGCCTCTCCTAATTTTTCTCTTTGTTTGGGTGGTCATTCTTGGGTGGTCTAAACCTAGGTAATCACGCGCTCTCTTTGGCGCTCTGAAAAAATATTTACCATTTTTAAAAATATACTCTCCCTCTAANTTGCCGTGCCTCATTCTCATTCTTACGGCATTAGGAGAAATACCCAATAAACTCGCGTATTCTGTTCGGTTAAGATCAAAAGGATTTAGTTTGTCTTCGTTCATAGTCCCATAATTTAATATAACAATATTTTGTGCAACGGATAGTCGGTGGTCAGCTATTTTGCACGCTACAATCACTTTATCAGCTCCAGGAACAAATCTAAAGTAATAACAACAAGAGGATCTTGGCCATTGGATTTCATCACAACAACTCCCTCCAAGTTTGTCTTCTTACTAGATTGTTTGTGCCATTGGTAAATTGTTTTCATTCTTTGTTGGGATTTAGTTTCAAATTGATATGGAATTAATCTTTTAGCAATCCTGGAAAGTTTTATATCCGGACCATTCTCTCCTGTCTTTGCAACATCAATGTCATTNTCTTTNAANTGTGGGAAAGTTTTCAATAACTTATTCCTCACANAGTTTTGAAGTTTCCGGCCTTTTAGTGATGTATATTTGGGTTTCATATAAACATTGTNTNAGNGTCTTCTTTGTCTTCTTGTCTTATTAAAAGACATAAAAGACATCTGNNTAATATATNGNCGGNTNATATTCTCCTCTCCGAGTTTTTTGNAGATNTGTCCCATTTGTNNATAATCTTTCCAGATTTTTATTTATATCTTCTTTAGTAAATGGCTTTCCTTTTCTTCCAGATTTTTCNGTAAGCTCATCATCTGCTTTGATACGCTCTATAATATCTTTTGCTTTTACCGGCGTTCCACTTTCCTCTGCGTCATCTCCAAGGGCCGGATTGCCTGCGTATAATTCATTCACTACTTTAACAATTCTTTCCTGGAGCATTGTAAGTGAAGTAGATCCGACAGGACCTTTGTCCTCCCAGATCATTTGCTCATTCATTCCAACTTCAAATTCTAATTGTTCAGCGTCTTTTGGAATACAATGNAAGACAGAATTCTTTCCGGCTTTTCTACTTGAAGCAAGAACGATCATACTATCCATATTTGATTGAATACCGGCTGATCCGTTTATCTCATCAAAGACATCATTCTCCGATCCTTTTTTAGTATGGTGGACCAATACAATTCCAATATTATATTTTATGGCGAGTGTTTGTAAGTTTTGTAGATTGTAGTTATCATTCTCATAAGCGTTGAGAGATTTTGATATTGTCTTTTTAACTTTCACATAAACATCAATCACAACCATTTTAGGATTAGGAATATTGTTGGCCCAATCTTCAATCTCTTCTTCTAGTCCCATTGTTAAAATTGGTATCTTTGGTTTTCTATCTCTGAATTGGTAATAAGTTTGATCCGGTTGAATACACATNTTNTCCCAACGAGTTTTAATTCTTCTTTTTCCGTCTTCGAGTGAATANTGTAAGACATCNCCNTTTGCACATTTACGACCAAGAAACTCTTCTCCTTTTTCAATGCAATAAGATAAATGCAACACCAACCAGGATTTTCCAATTTTAGATTTACCGGCAATTATAGTTAGTCCAGGTGCAATAATATTTTCTACTAACCAATCTATTGGTTTAAATTCTTCTTTTGCAATAACCTCGGCAAGAATNCCATTCCTCCAGGCGCCAGGATCTAAACTTTCTTTTTTAAATTCTTCTTTTTCTTCTTTGCCTATCTTTATTCCAACAACTTCAAATAAATGTTTTATTCCCTCTGGTGTATATCCATTTTCTTTTAACCAAGGTAATCCAAGAGGCTTTGTTCCTTTGTGAGCTTTGGTCCCAAAATTCTGTCGTTTTTCCTGGTCATTACTTCTATATGCAAGCTCTTCAATAAAATAATCTATCTTATCAGCGCTCCACTTTCCCCACTTTGCTAATAAGCAAGCAATCGCATAACAAAAGTTATCTCTATTCCCCTCATCTGCATAAATGATTGTTAGCATTGTAGAGAAGACAACAAGCTCAATATCTTGTTTCAAGTTTCCTGGATACTCTGCCGGCTCAATGTATCTATCCCAACGCACATCTTCATCATCAATAACGGAGCCTGGAACAATGGATTGTTTTCCTTTGCCGGATCTTATTTCTAGTATTGTTGCTTTTTTTCTAAATTTATCAAACCAAGGTTTGAAACTCGTGTGCATTACATATTTTTTATATTCTAATTGGCCTTTAAAAATTAAATGGCTTTCCGGATTAGAAGATCTTCCATAAATCGCACAACCCCTTTGCTTAATCTGGTGTAAATATCTATGACAAGTTGGGTTATCTATATCAATATCAATATGCTCTGTAAGATGAAGACCTATATTATCTCCAGGTTGGAATTCTATATTTGCTTCTTGCCATTGATCTCCAATAGGTATTCTTGAATTTTTCTTACAAGGTATAATTGGAAAATTATTTTCTCTGTATTGTTCTATTGTCTTCATAGTAATTATCACTTTGTTTTATGTTTTGTTGCCCNACTTTGATTANCCATTCAATTANTTGTGGAATACTTGCACGGATTGGAAGACGCTTCTGTAATTCAAGAAGCTCTGCAAAGCTCTCCGATCTAATTGATATATTGTGCCATTTACTCTTCATCTGTTTTTTCTCCTTTT
>FUFK010038554.1_pt1 | contig 68251 bp, 75 predicted proteins | sample 1021851 | NCBI WGS metagenome assembly FUFK01 (sample SAMEA51879418, study PRJEB19060) | metagenome | reverse complement strand
AAAATATTATTATATTGACCAACTATGAAAATAGCAGTATTAACAAAAGCAATTCCAAGCTACGAATCAAGTATTAGAGTAGATAACTCCGGAAACTGGATTGATGAGTCCGTTGTCAATTATGTTGTCAATGAAAGTGACTCATATGCTTTGGAAGAAGCATTACAAATTAAAGAGCAAGCTGGTGGCGATTCTGAAGTTGTTGTTGTAACCCTTGGGTCTGAAGCCAATACTTCAAAAGTCATTAAAGATGGTCTAGCTAAGGGTGCTGACCGAGGAATTTTCATTAAAAATGATTCCAATACTACTGATCCACTTACAGTTGCAAAAATATTTGCTGAAAACTTAAAATCTGAAAATTTCGACTTAGTTCTTTCTGGTTTACAATCAGACGATTTGGGCTCAGGTCAAACAGGTGTTCTTATTGGAGAGTTGCTTGAAATGTCTACTGCTACACTTGCTATAGAAACTCAGGTTGAAGGAAATAAGATTAAAGTTAAAAGAGAGTTGGAATCAGGGTGGTTTCAGTGGGTAACACTTCCTTTTCCTTCAAGCATATCAATTCAATCTGGTATTAATGAGCCACGTTATCCTTCATTAAAAGGTATTATGGGAGCAAAGAGAAAAGAATTAAATACTCTTGATTCTTCTCCAGAAACCCAAAATCAAAGCTTTGTGAATTTATTCATTCCTAAAAATGAGAAGGTGACTGAAAAAATTGTTGGTGATTCAGATGCAATTGTCGCCAAGCTTATGGATATCTTAAAAAATAGATTAAAGGTCATATAATGATATTAGTTGTATTAGAAAATCAGAGAGGTAAAATTCATCCTTTTAGTATTGAGGCATTAGTTGCAGGTCAGAAATTTGCAAAGGAACTAAGTTGTGATCTAAACGTATTGTGTATTGGTGAAAAAGTTGAAGATTTAAAATCCCAGGCACAAAATTTTAAGTCGAGTAAACTTATTTCAGCAAAACATTCCTTAATAGATATGTATTCAGCTGATGGCTATTCAAAAGTTCTTTCAGATGTTATTAATCAGCTTTCACCAAAATATGTATTATTTGGACATTCTTACATGGTAAGAGACTTTGTACCCAGAGTTAGTGCAAAACTCAATATGCCATTCGTTAGTGATATTATTTCAGTTGACTTTAATGGTGGAAATCCACATTTCTCTAAACAGGTTTTTAATGCNAAACTTGCAACCAGTATCGAAATATCTTCAGATCAAGCTTTATTAAGTTTTCAATCTGCCGCATTTTCAAGCGATGATATTGAAGAAGGTAAGCCAGGAACTGAAGAAGATTTCAATGTTCAATTATCAGATAATGATATTAAGTCAAAAAGTGAACCTGAGTTTCAAGAATCATCTACTGGTGTTGATTTAACGGCAGCAGAATTAATTGTTTCAGTTGGAAGAGGTATTGAAAGTGAAGATAACCTTCCTTCAATGGAATCGTTAGCTGAAGCAATGGGAGCTGAAGTTGCATCTTCAAGACCCGTAGTAGATATGGGCTGGTTACCTCCTTATAGACAAGTTGGAAGTTCTGGTCAAGTTGTATCTCCCAAACTATATTTTTCTTGTGGGGTTTCTGGAGCAATTCAGCATGTTGTTGGTATGAAGGGTTCAAAAAATATCCTAGCTATTAACAAAGATGAAGATGCTCCAATATTTGAAATTGCTGATTACGCAGTTATTGGTGATGTCCTAGAAATTGTTCCAAAGCTAACTGAAGAAATTAACAACAGTAAGTAATAATATCTATGTTGCAATTTTCTATTGTAGAACAAGTAATTTTAGCAGTTTTTCTCCTATCAGGTATTACTTTTTTTCTATATCATTTGCTATTAAGGCTTAAAATTATTTTAAAAGGTAAGTCAGATTTTAGCGTTGATGAGCTTCCTAAAAGAATTCTTAGAGTATTTGATGAAGTCATTTTGCATAAAAAAGTCGTTAGCGGTAATAGAAAGTCCGCTGGTATATTACATGCTCTTGTAATGTATGGTTTCATCTTTTTTGGTTTGATAACAATTAATCATTTTGGTATGGCCTTCGGATTTCCAATATTTAGCGATTCTCTTAGACATACTTATTTCCTGTTATTTGGCGCACCTTGGGCAATTTTATGTACTATAGGTATTTTAGGGTTAGCATATAGGCGTTTTGTGATTAAACCTGAGGCTCTAGGAAAATTTTCTAGTACTTCTGCATTAGTTTCAGTATTCATTGTCACGCTAATGACCACTTATTTAATTGATGAATTACATATTTTATCAGGTGCAGCGGAAAAATTTAATTGGTGGTTGCATTCTGGAGTAATTGGTGGATTTTTATTTTTAATACCACAATCCAAACATATGCATTTGGTATTATCGCCTTTTAATATTTTCTTGCGCCCATTTGAGGTGCCAAATCATGGAGCTATTCCAATTGATATGGAAGCATCTGAAGAGGAATTAGATAATTTATTACTTGATTTATCAAGGCTTAGCAAAGATCAAGCTCTTGATATTTTTACATGCGTTGAATGTGGTAGGTGTACAGAGGTATGTCCAGCAAATAGAGGTGGCGGAATCTTAGATCCTAAATATCATTTTATTTTAGATTTAAAAAACCCAATGCTTGAAAGCGGTGATGTAAATGTTGTTGATAAAATCAACGTTGAAGCAGGATGGGAATGCACCACATGTCAAGCATGTACAGAAGTTTGTCCTGTTGGAAATCACGTTGAGAAGGCAGATGAAATAAGAAGCTTTCAAGTTCTTGCAGAAGGCGACGTTCCACAAGAGTATCAAAAGCTTTTAAGGAATCTGCAAGAAACAGGAAATACGGAGGGATCATCATCAAGTGAGTTACTTAATGAACTTCCAGTTTATACAGCTGACAAAGAATTAGTGCTTTGGCTGGGTTGTTTTGCTAAGCATGCAATGGACCCTAATTTTGTAAGTTCGGTAAGAAATTTTGTAAAAATACTTGAATCAGCTGGAGTGACTTATGGTGTATTAAGTAATGAACAATGTTCAGGTGATCCAGCAAATAAATTGGGAGATAAATTAACTTACCAACTATTAATGGATCAAAATGTCGAAGAATTAAATAAAGTAAAAAATGTCACAACTATGTGCCCTCACTGTGTTGTAAATCTTCAAAAAGAATACAAAAAATATCATGAAATTAAATACGAGGTAAAACATCATACCCAAGTGATTTCAGAGTTATTAGAAGAAGGAAGGATTAATATTAATCCGGGTTCATTAGAGAAAGTGACTTATCATGATCCATGTAATCTTTCAAGAACGCTTGATGAAGTTTCTGCTCCTCGAAATGCAATAAAAGCAGCTGCACCAGAATTCTTTGAATTAGATGAAAGCGGTAAAGATACTTTGTGTTGTGGAGCTGGTGGTGCTTTATGGTGGAAAAAAGATAGCGGAGAAGGTAGAACCCACCTTTTAAGAGCTGAGCAGGTTATTGAATCAAAAACTGATACAGTAGTAACCGGATGTAACTTTTGTTATGGTATGATGAATCAAGGTATTGGACCATTGACTCCTGCTGGACAAGAAGAAATTAAAGTTAAAGACGTTGCAGATATTGTAGCTGAAAATCTTTCTTAAGAGTTTTTAAAAATGTCAATTGCTGAGCAAGGCTCACCAAAATAGATTCGTTTAGCATATCGAGTTAATTTAGCAGTAATAATTAAATATGCCCATGTTGGAATCGTTGCTTTTGAGCATCCTTTTATAATGACTTTTTGATCTTGATATTTTTCCCATTCAATTAAAGATACTTTTTCCCTAAAATCTTTTTCTTTAATGATTCCTTCAGTCAAAAAGTCGTCTAAATTTATATTTTGCATTATTTAATAACCTGAATTGCTTTGTTTATTTTATCAACAAGAAAATCTACTTCTTCAGTATTGTTATAAAAATAAAAACTAGCTCGAGCACACGCTGTGATGTCCAATGCTTGCATTAGTGGTTGACAACAATGATGACCTGACCTGATATTAATCCCTTCGTAATCTAAAAAGTGTGCTAAATCGAGTGAGTGAATACCTTCTATATTAAAGCTTATAATTGGAGTTCTTTCAGAAGCATTTCCATAAATTGATATTCCATCAATTGACTTCATTTTTTCTAGAGAATACTCATTTAAAGAGTTATCATGTTTTTCTAAGCATGTCTCTAAATAATTTACTGCTTCCGCAAGTGCAATGACTTGAGCTGCCATTGGGGATCCTGGTTCAAATTTATGCGGAATACTTGTCCAGGTTGATTCAGTCATTGTGACAGTTTCAATTATGCCTCCACCGGTTTGATATGGTTGCATTTCTTCCAAAATTTCTTCTTTACCATATAATACACCAACTCCAGTAGGACCAAACATTTTATGACCAGAAAAAGCATAAAAATCACAATCTAAATCTTTCACATTTACTTTCATATGAGGAATACTTTGACATCCATCAATCATAATTTTTGAACCATTCTTTTTAACAATATTAGTAATCTCTTTAATTGGATTTATTGTTCCAAAAACATTTGACGCATGAGTTATGCTAACTATTTTAACATTGCTATCTAAAGATTTTTTTAAGTCTTCTAAATTGATAGTACCATTCTCTGTCGATCTTATATACTTAATTTTAGCACCTGTCTTTTTACAAATTATTTGCCAAGGAATTATATTAGAATGATGCTCCATATCAGTAAGTAAAATAACATCACCAGATTTTAAATTATCATATCCCCATGATTCTGCTACAAGGTTGATACTTTCTGTAGCACTTTTTGTAAAAACAATTGAATTTTTTGATGCCCCAATGAAATCTGCTATTATTTTTCTACTATTTTCGAATGCATTGGTAGCTTTTTCACCTAATTCGTACACACTTCTATGTATGCTTCCTCCAAATTTTTCGTAATATTCTGATTCACAATTAATTACCTGTGTCGGAGTTAAACTTGTTGCAGCGCTATCAAGATAAACTAAAGTTTTACCTCGATTCTTTTCTTTAAGATTTGGAAAATCTTGTCTGATATTTAACATAATAATTTAATAAAGTCCTAATTGTAACTTTGCCGCGTCACTCATCATATCTTGATTCCATTGAGGTTCCCATACAAGCTCTACTTTAACAGCTTTAGAGCCACTAAGTGATAACAATTTTTGTTTCACTTCATCAGCAATTACAGGACCCATTCCGCAACCTGGGGCAGTTAGTGTCATTTGAATTAAAATATTTACTCCACCTTCTTGTTCTTTTATCTCACAGTTGTAAACTAATCCAAGATCAACAATATTTACAGGAATTTCGGGATCGTAACATGTATGTAAAACATTCCATATTTCTTCCTCACTTGCAAAGTTATTGGAACTTATATCACGCTTCTCTTCTCCAATTTTTTCGCCATCGACACCACTTACTTGATACATATTACCTTCAACAACTATAGTATAGTTATCTCCTAGTGATTGAGAAATGATACCTGTTTTTCCTTTTTCTAAAGTTGTTCTTACTCCATCAGGAACACTATGAACAACTATATCTTGTAATATTGTAAACTCTTTATGCATTATCTAATTCCCTCTTAATGTATTTAAGTGAACCTAGAAATCCATTTTGTCGCTGACTGGATATTGCTGGACCAAGATTTAGCCATTCAAATAAGCTACTAGGATCATCAAAACTATTTATAAAATTAATTATACTCTTTTTTTCAGAATTATTAAAACCAATTTGAAGAATTCGAAGCAGACCTTTAACAATCGTACTTTCTGAAAAGGCTTTAAGCGTTACAAGATTATTTTCATAACCAAGTTTTAGCCAGGTTTGTGAAGTACATGCATGGATTTTTCTATCTTCAGTTCGATCAGACTCGTTTATATGATCTAGTTTTTTGCCTAAATCAATTAAATACACCAACTTGTCTTGTCCATCTAAAACAGAAAAGCCATCACGAATATTTGCGAGATTATTTTTTATATTATCCATTAATCCAGCTATCCAAAGCAATTTCGGATATATCTTGGAGCGATGAAAGAGAAAAGTCATCAATGACTTCTTTTGCAAAAGCTTTGATCAATATTTTTTGAGCACTTGAATAGTCAATTCCTCTGGCACGTAGGTAAAAAATACTATTTTCATCCAAAGCACCTGTTGTTGAACCATGTCCACAAGAAACATCATCAGCATAGATTTCTAGCTGTGGATTGGAAAATGCATTTGATTCAAGTGAAAGAAGAAGATTCTTATTAGATTGATTTGAATCAGTTTGTTGCGCTCCTTCAGCAACAATAACTTTGCCATTAAAAACTGCTGTAGATTTATTATCTAGGACATTCCTCACATGTTGAAAACTTGTACAATGTTCAGCGTTGTGGTTTATTAAAATATTATTATCAATATGCTGCTCATCTTTACCAAGATTTAAAATATTAATTTTAGCATCACTCCCTGTGTTGTTAAGATCAACGTCAATAAATTCCTTATTAAAAAAAGAGCTTGTTATTATGGAATCAACACTTAATGCAACATCTTTTTTAATTTGATAATAGTTGTATGATAATGAATATGTTTGAGAGAGATCATTATAAGATTTTCCATATTTGAATATTGTAGAATTTTCACAAATAAATTTGTTTAGTTTCAAATTGAATATTGAATGGTTTTCTTTAATATCTTCTTCAATTATAGAAATTTCTGACCCCTCATTAATATGAAAAATATTGAAAGAAGATACTCTTTCATTATCGCCGTTTTCAAAAAAATAATTTTTTATATTAATAACTTCCTCAATAACCGAATTTCTTTTAAAAGAAAGATAACTCCCATTTTCAAATTCAGATATTCCAAGATTAAACATAGATTCTCTTAAAAAATTTTCAGAGCAATGTAATAGTTCTTTGTCATTAAGCTCATCTATGCTTTTAACTTCAAGTAAATCAGAAAATTTAAAATTTTTTAATGAATTTTTATCAAGAACCCCATTAACAAATACAATTGATAATTCATCAGATTTAATTTTTTGATTTTTAATTAAAGAAGATGATTTGTTAAAACTTTTAAAATTTTTGGAAGAGGTGAATTTCCAATTTTCGAGTTTTTTGCTTGGTAAACCATTTGCATTAAAAAATTCTAAACTATTTTTTTTGATTAAGTCGATCATTTTATTTTTCTAACCAAGAATATCCATCTTTTTCAACTTTTTCTACAAGCGACATATCTCCAGACTCAACAATTTTTCCATCAATCATTAAATGAACTACATCAGGTTTAATGTAGTTGAGTAAACGTTGATAGTGGGTGATAATTAATACAGAATTATTTTCATTTTTAAACTTATTTACACCTTTAGCAACTGTTCTTAATGCATCAACATCTAATCCTGAATCAGTTTCATCTAAAACTGCTAACTTTGGATTTATAGTCAGGAGTTGAAGGATTTCACTTTTCTTTTTTTCTCCTCCTGAAAATCCATCATTTATAGATCTCTTTAAAAAAGAATCGTCAAGTCCTAGTTCTGATAATATGGCTTTAGCATTATTTAAAAATTCTAGTGCATCCATTTCATCTTTACCTTGATGTTTTCTATGAGCATTTAATGCTGATCTTAAGAAATAGGCCATACCTACCCCAGGAATGGCAACGGGGTATTGAAAGCATAAAAAAATACCTTCTAAAGCTCTATTTTCAATGCTCATCTCAGTAATATCAGAATCATTCATTGAAATACTTCCACCATCTACTTCGTAAGCTTCATTACCAGCAATTACATTAGCTAATGTGCTCTTACCAGAACCATTTCTGCCCATAATTACATGCACTTCTCCAGCTGGTATTTCCATATCAATACCTTTTAATATTTTTTTATCATCAATCGATGCTTCTAAGTTTTTAATTTTAATCATTTTATTATCCTACACTATTTTCAAGGGTTACTTCAATCAATTGTTTTGCTTCAACAGCAAATTCCATTGGTAGTTCTTCAAAAACTTCTTTACAGAATCCGTTTACAATCATTGAAACAGCATCATCAAGCTTTATACCTCTTTGATTACAATAGAAAAGTTGATCTTCTCCAATACTAGAAGTAGTAGCTTCGTGTTCCATTTTTGCTGATGGATTTTTTACATCAATGTATGGAAAAGTATGAGCTCCACATTTATCTCCAATTAGAATAGAATCGCATTGTGAAAAATTTTGCGCATTCTCAGCATTTTTTAAAATTTTAACTCCACCGCGATAAGTATTTTGTCCTTCTCCAGCAGATATACCTTTTGTAATGATAGTGCTTTTTGTGTTTTTACCTATGTGAATCATTTTTGTACCAGTATCAGCTTGTTGTTTGTTCTTTGTCACTGCTACTGAATAAAATTCACCAACACTATTGTCTCCTTGCATAATTACACTAGGATATTTCCAGGTAATTGCAGAGCCAGTTTCAACTTGCGTCCATGAGATTTTTGAATTATCACCAAGACAAGTTCCTCTTTTTGTGACAAAATTATAGATACCACCTTTACCTTCTTTATCTCCAGAATACCAGTTTTGAATTGTAGAATATTTGATAGTAGCATCTTTATGAGCAACAAGCTCTACGCATGCAGCGTGTAATTGATTTTCGTCTCTCATAGGTGCTGTACACCCCTCAAGATAACTTACATAACTACCTTCATCAGCAACGATAAGAGTACGCTCAAATTGACCAGTATTGGTTGCATTGATTCTAAAGTAAGTAGATAGTTCCATTGGGCATCGTACGCCTTTAGGGATGTAAACGAACGAACCATCACTAAATACTGCAGAATTTAAAGCAGCAAAATAATTATCGGTTGCAGGTATAACGGAGCCCAAATATTTCTTTATTAATTCAGGATGATCATGAACTGCCTCCGAAAAAGAACAAAATATAATTCCATGTTTAGCAAGCTCCTCTTTAAATGTAGTTGCAATTGATACACTATCAAAAACTGCGTCAACAGCTACACCCTCTAATCTTTTTTGTTCATCGAGTGAAATACCAAGCTTATTGTAGGTTTCCAGTATTTCAGGATCNACATCATCAAGACTATCATTCTTTTTTTGTTTAGGAGCAGCATAATAACTTAGTGCTTGATAATCGATTGGTTCGTATTCAATTTTTGCCCAAGTTGGTTCAGACATTTTTTTCCAATTCTTAAATGCTTTCAATCTCCATTCAAGCAACCATTTAGGTTCATTTTTAATTTTTGAAAGTTTAGTAATAACCTCTTCATTAAGGCCCGGATCAAATTTAGTTTGATCTATATCTGTTGTGAATCCGTATTTATACTCTTGTTCAAGAGTTTTATCAATTACCTGTTGATTTTTATCTACCATAATTATGCTGAAAAGCTAATCCCGCATCCACANGTTCTTGTNGCATTTGGATTATTAACTTTAAANCCTCCGTTAAGTAAGTCTGTTGAAAAATCTATCTCACATCCTCTGACATAAATCCAGCTTTTGACATCGCAAAATATTGTAATGCCATGACTGTCAAATACTTTGTCAAATTTATTTTTTTCATTTTCAAATGTTATTTTATACGACATTCCAGAGCAACCACCAGTATCAATTGTAACTCTAATTCCTTTTGAATCGGTTTCTTCGTTCTCAATTATATTCTTAAGTCTAGTTGCAGCTTTTTTAGTAATACTAATTTTTTGGTTTTTAAGATCTTCGTTCATTATAACCCTAATTTTACTTTACCTTCCTCTGTCATCATTTCTGGGCTCCAAGGTGGATCAAACGTTAACTCTACATCTACTCTTGAGATAGATTCAATTGATGACATTTTACTTTTTATGTCTTCAATCATATATTGACCCATTGTACAACCAGGAGTAGTAAGAGACATTACAATATCCACTGAAAATTTTTCACCCTCTTCATTAATTTTCAAGTCGTAAATTAATCCAAGATTCCACAGATCTATTGGAAGCTCTGGATCATTACATTGCTTGAGTACTTCAACCACATTATTTCTTATGTTTTTCATATAAGGGANGGAATTTAATTACCATAAGATTTATGTCCTATAGTTTTAGAAAAATTTTAATTTTCATACTAATTGCTATGTTAAATTCCATAATGTAAATTGTTTCTCATTTGGAGCAAAAAATGGCTAAAAACGTAAGCAACAAAACAATCGACAATGTTACTATTAGATTTGCAGGTGACTCTGGAGATGGTATGCAGTTGAGTGGTGGAAGATTTACACAAACTTCTGCTGTTGTTGGAAACGATTTAAGTACCCTACCGGATTTTCCAGCAGAAATTCGCGCTCCTGCAGGTTCTTTGGCAGGTGTTAGTTCTTTCCAAATCCATTTTAGTTCACAAGAAATTCACACCCCCGGTGAAAAACCTGACGTATTGGTTGCGATGAATCCCGCTGCACTAAAAGTACACTTAAAAGATTTAGTACCAGGTGGTACTTTAATTGTAAATAAAAATGCTTTTACAAAGAAAAATTTGACATTAGCAGGATATGAAGATGATCCAACAGAAGATGGATCACTTGTTGATTACTATTCTACACATTTTATCGAGATGGGAAAGCTTGTTACCAATGCATGTGAAGGAATTGATATACCATCAAAAATGGTTGATCGTACAAAAAACCTATGTGCACTAGGAGTTTTATTTTGGATGTATGATAGACCGCTTGAGCCTACAATCGACTGGCTAAATCAAAAATTTAAATCAAAGCCTGATATTATTGAGGCAAATGTTAGAGCTTTAAATGCTGGATATAATTATGGGGATACAGCTGAAATATTTACTACAAGATTTATCGTTGAAAAAGCAAAACTTCCGAAAGGTAAATATAGGAATATGAATGGAACACTTGCTTCGTGTTTGGGTATTTTAACTGCTGCTGAAAAAAGTAATTTAGGTATCACTTTTGCAGGCTATCCAATTACACCTGCAAGTAATATTTTGCATACACTTTCTAATTGGAAGCAGTTCGGAATAAAAACTTATCAAGCAGAAGATGAAATTGCTGGAATAGGTGCAGCTTTAGGGGCTTCTTATGGTGGGGCTCTTGGAATTACAGCTTCTTCTGGTCCAGGTATTGCACTTAAAACTGAATTTTTAGGATTGGCAGTAATGACAGAACTACCTTTGGTAGTTATCAACGTTCAAAGAGGTGGTCCAAGCACAGGTTTGCCAACTAAGACTGAACAGTCTGATTTATTTCAAGCTGTCTATGGAAGAAATGGCGAAGCGCCGATTCCCGTGATTGCACCAACTACCCCAGGTGATTGCTTTTTTGCAACCTATGAAGCATGTAGGTTAGCTGTTAAATATATGACACCTGTAATGGTATTGTCAGATGGATATTTAGTCAATGGTTCTGAACCTTGGCTTATACCTGATCCAAATAAATTAGAAGAATTTAAGGTTGAGTTCGCTCAAGAAAATAAAGACGAACAATTTCTTCCTTACAAAAGAGACGAGGAAACTTTAGCTAGAAGCTGGGCAATACCTGGCACAAAGGGCTTAGAACACAGAATCGGAGGGCTAGAAAAGCAAGATGTTACAGGAAACGTGAATTATGATTCTGATAATCATCAAAAAATGGTTCAGATTAGAGCTCAAAAAATTGCAAATATTGCTAATGAGCTTCCTGAAACAAAAGTTTTTGGTGAAAAAAGTGGAGATGTGCTGATCTTAAGTTGGGGAAGTTCTCATGGTGCCTGCAGAGCTGCCACAGAATCTTTGTTATCTGAAAATCTTAAGGTTGGTCATGTTTCAATTAATTGGATTTCTCCTTTACCTAAAGACTTGGGTGAAATATTGAATAATTATAAGAAAGTTTTAATTCCAGAAGTCAATACAGGACAATTTAGACAAATTATAAGAGCAGAATATTTAGTTGATGCAACTGGACTGAATGAAGTTCAAGGAAAACCTCTTGGTGCATCCAAAATTGAAGAAAAAGTAAAGGATTTAATCGATGGTTGATAAACCAGTATTGAAAAAAGCTGATTTTGAATCGGATCAGGCAGTTAGATGGTGTCCAGGGTGTGGAGATTATGCAATTCTTGCTCAAACTCAAAAAATTTTTCCTGAAATAACTACTGAAAAAGAGAAAGTTGTATTTATTTCAGGTATAGGTTGTTCAAGCCGATTCCCATACTATATGAATACTTATGGATTTCATACCATTCATGGAAGAGCTCCAACAGTAGCGAGTGGATTAAAAATTTCAAATCCAGATTTATCTGTTTGGCTTGTTACTGGAGATGGTGATGGGTTTTCAATTGGTGGAAATCATATGATTCATCTTTTGAGACGAAATGTTGATTTAAATGTCATGTTATTTAATAATCGTATTTATGGATTAACAAAAGGGCAATATTCTCCAACTTCAGAGCAAGGTAAAATAACTTATTCCACACCGATGGGATCACTAGACTATCCGTTTAATCCAACAAAATTAGCTTTAGGTGCTAGAGGCGCATTTGTTGCTAAAACTATTGATAGAGATTTAAAACACTTACAAAGCATGATAAAAAGAGCAAGCGAGCATCGCGGAACTTCTTTTATTGAAATTTATCAAAATTGTAACATTTTTAATGATGGTGCTTTCTCAGAATTAACTGATAAAGAAACTAAGTCCGAAAGAGTTTTGAAAGTTGAGCACGGAGAACCAATGATTTTTGGTAAAGAAAATAATAAAGGAATTCATCTTGATGGAATCAAACCTCAAGTAGTTACAATTGGAGATAAACATTCAATAGATGATATTTTAGTTCATGATGAAACCGATGCTTTCATTGGAGATATGCTTTCTAATTTTACTGCAAGTGATACTTTCCCAGAACCTTTGGGAGTATTATATTGTGTTGAGAGACCTACTTATGATGATTTGATGGTAGAGCAGATGAAAGAAGCAGAAAAAAATACTAAAGGTCCAAAAAGTGTTAACGATTTACTTAATGCTGGAGATACCTGGGAGGTAAAATAATGTCCTTCAGGATCGAGCGAGACAGCATTGGTGAAATAAAAGTTCCTTCGAAAGCCTATTATGGTGCTCAAACTCAAAGAGCAATCCAAAATTTTGAAATCGGATGGTCAATGGAATTCAGCTTAATTCTTCCTTATATCATAGTAAAAAAATGTGCGGCAAAGACAAATTATGCTCAAAAAAATCTTTCAAAAAAATTATCTGATGCAATTATTAAAGCATGCAATCACATTTTAGATAACCCTGAGCAGTATTTAAATGATTTCCCAGTACCGGTTTTTCAAACTGGAAGTGGTACTCAAACAAATATGAACGTGAATGAAGTGGTCGCAAACAAAGCCAATGAAATTCTTGGTGCTAAATTAGGTTCTTACAAGTTTGTTCATCCAAATGATCATGTAAATATGTCACAATCTACAAACGATACTTTTCCAACAGCAATTTTAATTGGAAGCGTGATATCATCTCATGATAATTTACTTCCCGCACTTTCTTCATTGGAGAAGTCTTTGGTCGTTAAATCGAAAGAATTTCACAAAATAATTAAAGTTGGAAGGACTCATCTTCAGGATGCAACGCCGATACGATTAGGTCAAGAATTTTCAGGATATGCATCTATGATTAAAAATGATATTTTAAGGATAAAGAACGCACTAAAAGAATGTTACGATTTACCTGTTGGTGGTACAGCTGTTGGGACTGGAATTAATACTCTTAGTGGCTTTGATGAGCTTATGTGTTCATTTATCTCTGAAGAAACAGGTCTTTCATTTAATGTATGTAAGAATAAATTTGAACTGTTATCATCTCAAAATGCAATATCTAACTTATCAGCTCAGATTAGAATTTGTGCAGGATCATTAAATAAAATTGCAAATGATATCCGTTGGTTAGCATGTGGACCAATGGCTGGAATTGGAGAATTAATTCTTCCAACTAATGAACCAGGTAGTTCGATAATGCCTGGTAAAGTTAATCCAACGCAGTGCGAAGCTGTAAATATGGTTTATGCTCAAATTTTAGGAAATGATACTACAATAAATTACGCAGGTACTAATGGTAATTTTGAACTCAATACTTATAGACCAATTATTGCTTCATCAATTCACGAATCAATATCATTACTTGCTGAAGTTACTGAATCTTTTACAATTAATGCTCTTGATGGATTAAAAGCTAATGAAAAGAAAATCAAAGAAAATTTAGATAAATCTTTAATGCTAGTAACTGCACTTGCTCCAAAAATTGGCTATGAAAAGGCAGCTGAAATTGCTAAAAAAGCACTTAAAGAAAATATTTCTCTTAAACAAAGTGCAAAAGCTTTGGGACATTTATCGGAACAAGAATTTGATAAAATTGTTAAACCAGAATTAATGGTTACACCCAAAAAAGCATGATTAGAACAATTCTTTCATCATTAAGAATATTTTTTTATTTATTTATACTAGTCTTAGTATATGTCTTTTACTTATCAAGAGATTTGCCTTCCTTAGAACGATTAGAAACTTTTGATCCGGCTATGTTATCTACTTTATATGATAGAAATGGAGAAGTCATTGGGGAATTTTATATTCAGAAAAGAGTTTTTGTTGATATAGAAGATATGCCAGAACATTTAAAAAATGCTGCTATAGCTTCAGAAGATAAAAGGTTTTACTCCCATTGGGGAGTTGATTTACAAAGCTTCTTTAGGGCTGTGGTTGTAAATATTTCATCAATGAGTTTTCGTCAAGGATTTAGTACGCTTTCTCAGCAGTTAGCTAGAAATCTTTTCAAAGAAGTTGGATTCAAAGATAGCATCACCCGAAAACTCAAAGAAATGATAACAGCTATTCAAATTGAACGAACTTATACTAAAGATGAAATACTTGAAATGTACCTAAATACAGTTCATTTCGGTCACGGAACATATGGAGCTGAGTCAGCAGCGAAAAGATTTTTCAATAAAAATGCATCTGATTTAACTATAGGTGAGTCAGCAATGTTAGTTGGACTTCTTCCATCACCAGCAAATTATTCTCCACTTAGAAACCTGAATAAAGCAATAGGAAGAAGATCAATAGTCTTAAAGTTAATGTACAATCAAGATTTTATATCCTATCAAGATTACATGGAGCATAATAGTATAGTTCCTGATAATATTTATTATGAAATACCTAAAGGGAAAGCCCCATATTTTGCAGAACATGTTAGAAGGATTTTGGAACAACAGGATGAACAATTAGGAATTAATATTTATCAAGATGGATTAAAAATACATACAACTCTTGATTACAGATTACAGAAAATAGCTGAAGACTCTGTAATGCAAACATTGAAAAAAAATCAAGACGAATTTAATCGCCAACTTTTTGCCAATAAGGAAAAATTCTCACAACTTGCCTACCTATCAATTTTTGATGCTGATTCTGTGAAAATGATGTTAGAGGGACAAGTAGAATTGTATGAAGAGCTTCGGAAAGAACTTCTAGTACAGTGTGCTTTCATTGCATTGGATACTAAAACAGGTGAGATTTTAGCAATGATTGGTGGAAGATCAGATTATCCTGATGAATTTAATCGTGCTACTCAAGCTTTAAGACAACCGGGTTCCGTCTTCAAGCCTTATATATATACTGCAGCGATAGATAATAATTATCCTGTAACAACACAACTTTTAAATCAACCAGTTGCTTTGTATAGGAATAATGCAAAAGGCGAAAGAGAAAAGTGGACGCCTGGTAACTATGATAAAAGTACTGGAGGATTGACAACACTTAGAGAAGGTCTTCAAAAATCTCTAAATTTAATTTCAGTTAGAATGGTCCAAGAACTTGTTCCTCCAAGGCAAGTAAAAGACATTGCACAACGAATGCAAATCACAACTCCTATTAGAGCAGTTGATTCTATAGCTCTTGGTACTTCAGAAGTAAAGCCAATTGAGATTGTGGCTTCATATTCCACTTTTGCTAATAAAGGAATTTATTCAAGCCCAATTGCTATAACGAGAATTGAAGATAAGTATGGCAGAATTATTAAAGAATATTCAATAGATCAGAAAGAAGTTTTAAGTCCAGAAACAGCTTACATGGTAACAAATTTGCTTCAGTCAGTAGTCGATAGCGGCACTGGAGGAAGTTTAAGATGGAAATATAAATTTAGACACCCAGCTGGTGGTAAAACTGGAACAACTCAAAACTTGAGCGATGCCTGGTTTGTTGGATTCACACCTAATATTACTGCTGGAGTATGGTATGGAATTGATGAATATTCTGTAAGTTTAGGTGATGGTCAATACGGTGGAGTTGCTGCACTTCCAGCTTGGGCTTCATTTATGAAAAATGCCCACAATGAACTAAACATTTCAAAAGATAAATTCGAAGTACCAGACGGAGTTGTTGAAGTTGAAATCGATTCTGACACAAAACAATTACCAACCAACAGAACTAAAAATTTGGAGAAAGAGTATTTTCTTCGATCTAACGTTCCTCAGTAAATTAATTTTTTTCGTTTGATAGTTTAAGAACTATTATTCCGCTAATAAAAAGAACAATATTTGGGAGCCAAGAGCCTAATCCAGGGTTTAAAAGACTTCGATCAGCTAATTGTTCACCCCATATGAGTAAAATATAATACACTAAAAAGAATGCTATGCTTAAACTTGAGGCTATAGTCATTCCTCCATTACGGACAAGAATTCCAAGTGGTGCACCTACCATGGTAAAAAGAATACATGCTAGTGCTAGAGTAAATTTTTTATGAATCTCTACTTTGAATTTATTATTAGTCTTTTCATAATTTTCAATTAAAGTAAATTCATTTTTAAACTGTCTTGCATTATTTGTAAGAGATAAAATGTAGTCCTTATTTTCAAATGCAGAAATTGGTACATCTTCATTATAATCTCTTTCCTCTTTTACTACATTATTTTTCAATTGTTTTAAAAGCTCAATTTCATTTTCTATTATCATCAGTGAATTTGCGTTAGGGTTTGTAATACCTATTTGTTTTTTCACTTTATCAATCCTATCATAAATTTGTAAGATTAAACCTTTATTTTTCTCTATTTCTTGAATCATTTGTGGAACTCTCATTTCTCTATCCGTACGATTTGACTCACTTGTTCTATTTAACATTAAGTCAGCCATAGAAATAATTATTTGATGAGTTTTATATTTTATTTTTCTGTAGTAATCATAATCTGAAAGGTCTATTTCATGAATTTCACCATCACTTAAATTGATTGTAATCGTATTTCCATTTGAGGAGAGTGTGCCTTCATTAGCATAAATTGTAGTTTGCTCAGAATCATTATTTTTACTAAAAATTTTAACATCTTTAAAATTTTTACCATCCATTTCCTTTACAATCATAGTATACTGGGGAATCATATCAACGAAATATCCAGGCTCAATGGATAATTCAGGCTTTTTCTTATAAATATCTTTTGCAAGAAGACGTGCATTATAATTCATTTCAGGTAAAATGAAATTATTAAAAAGACATAATCCAACAGCAACCAAAGAACCAAACCATATTGCAGGCTTGATTATATTATAAAGATTCACACCAGCAGATTTTAATGCTGTAATTTCATTTTGTTGCGCCATTCTTCCAAACGTCATTACACTTGATATCAGAAGAGACATTGGTACAGATAAAGCTATAATCCATGCAAGATTTAAATATAAGTACTCAAATATTGTTATCACCTCTAACCCTTTTCCTAAAAACCGATCAACTGCCCTTATAAGAAATTGTAAAAAAAGTACAGTAGTAATTACTGCGACAGATAGTACAAATGGAATGAAAGATTGTTTAAGTAAATATTTATTAAGTGTATTCATGTGAATTTTAAAATTTAACTCTACTTGTGTAAAAACCTAAACTATAATAAGTTCCCATGCTTAAATTTATTAAGACATATGGTGACTGTAGCTCAGTTGGTAGAGCCATCGGTTGTGGTCCGATTGGTCGTCGGTTCGAGTCCGATCAGTCACCCTCATTATTTCGGGGCGTAGCGTAGTCCGGTTAGCGCACCTCGTTTGGGACGAGGGGGTCGCAGGTTCAAATCCTGCCGCCCCGACAAAATTTTAGTTAAGCATCAAAATTCAAGATTGTTTTTCCTCAAAATATTTAAAAATAAAACGTAAAATATATTATGACATTTCTTAAGAAAACAATTAAGAGTAACCAAAGCATAGAGCTATATAAATTCAATGGAGAAAATTTTATCACTTTACCTCAAAACTTCCATGATGAAAATACGATAAAGGTATGCTTTCTCGATCTTGAAACAACAGGTACAAATAAAGAATCATCTAAGATAATTGAATTTGCAGGAAAACTTGCTGTTATTAATAAGGAGAACGGGGAGCTAACAGGTATAATTGATAGTTACCAATCATTTAATGATCCTGAAGAGCTTATTTCACCAGTAATTACAAGAATCACTGGTATTACCAATAAAGATGTAGAAGGACACTCTTTAGACTGGGAAATTATTTCTTCAATGCTCAATAAAGCTGATATTGTGGTAGCTCATAATGCTACCTTTGATCGAGGTTTTATGGATAGATATTTACCACTTTCAAAAGAAAAAGTTTGGGCATGTTCTGTGAATGATATTAATTGGGCACAAAGGGGTTTTAATGCAAGAGGCCAAGAAATTTTATGTATTTGGCACGGATTTTATTATGAATCACACCGAGCAATGTATGATGTAGATGCCTTAATTCATTTGGTCACATATGATGTCAAAGGACAAAAAAAAGCATCGTTAGAGTTAATATCAAACTCAATCAAACCAACTTACAAAATTGCAGCAATTAATAGCCCTTATGAAACGAAAGACATATTAAAATTAAGAAATTATAGGTGGAACAGCGTAAAAAGATATTGGTGGAAAAATATCTTCTTTGAAGATTTAGAAAGTGAAAAAGAATGGATGGCCGATAATATTTATAATGGACACTTTCAAGGTCAAGTTGTTGAAATTGAATTAACTGATAAATATAAATCTTAATCAATCATATTGTGAAACATTTAGAACAATCAAAGTGGACTGCAGTTAAAAAAATCAAAGATTGGCGCCATTATGAAGTATTAAACATCAATAAAAAAGAACAAAAAGTTGAAATGTTTTCTGTATGTGCTAAAAAGATTAGAATTGAAGTAGCTTTTAAAGATCTTAAAGATAATTCTAAGTGGCAGAGGGGTTGGATTGAAATTGTCGAAGAAAGTTCTTAATATTTGATGTGATATCTTATTTAAAATTTTTTTTAACACCTTTTTACTTATTGTTGATGGCCATATCCTTAATAATTGATGGTTGGATTGGTCTTTCAATAGCTTTCATCGTTATACTATCAATCGTAATTGGGGAATTATCATTTGGCGATGACATTTCAACTCCTAATTATCGATTTCCATTTCTTTTAGATTTCTCCCTTTTTATAAACGTCCCATTATTTTTAATAGTTCTTTATTTGTATCTAGATAGAATCTCAAATACATTTGAAATGTATTATTTATTTTACATTCCAACTCTGGGGTTATTAATGGCGCTCAGTTTAATCAACATTGGGCATGAATTAGTTCATAGAACTAGTAAAAAATTCGANTGTGAAGTAGGNAATTGGGCTCTTGCCACTGCATGGAATCCCGCTTTCGCAATTGAGCATGTTTATGGACATCATAAAAATATTGGTGTAGTCGAAGAAGACCCTGTCACTGCAAGTCATGGAGAAAATCCAATTAGTTTTGCTTTTAAAGCTTTTTTTAAAGAACACACCCATGCATGGGGAATTGAAACCAGACAATTAAGGCGTAGAAAACAAAATATTCTATCTTTTCATAATAGAATTTTAAATGGTTACTTACGAACAGTAATTGTTTTTTCTTTAATCGGATATTTTTTTAGTTGGCAAGCAATGCTGATTTATATCATTTTAGGTATTGTAGCAAATTACATTTTTCAATTAACAAATTTCATTGAGCATTATGGACTGGTACGTATTAAGGGTAAACCCGTTCAATACCATCATTCATGGAATTCAAATAATAAAATGACTAGCTATTTAACTTATAATTTGACAAGACATTCAGATCATCATGTTCATGCACAAAAAGAATTTTGGGAATTAAATCCATGTGATAATACNGGAGTTGTTTTGCCATCTGGCTATTTAACGTATATCCTTTTATTTACTTTTTTCCCTGCATTTGCTAAGTCTAAAATGGAGCCTAGATTAAAGAATTGGCATCAAAATTATGCTTCAGATGATGAAAAGTTATTGACCACCCATTATCTTAATTTTTCTAGTTAGCGGAAAGAAAATATTTTGCATATATTTTTCTTCTAATGTTATCATCACAATTTTTAATTGATCAAAAACAATGTTGCGGTAATGGATGTATGATGTGTCCATATGAACCACGCCATATCAAAGGAAATGAGCAATTACAAAAAAGATGGAATCAATCCAAAAAAAAATCGTATAATACTCACATGAATAAAATTAATATTCCAATGATAGGTCTTGGTACATGGCTTATACCAAATGATGAAGCAGAATTAATTACAAAAGATGCAATTAATCTGGGTTATAAACATATAGATACAGCTGAAATATATCGTAACGAGGAAGGAATAGGTAAAGCCATAAAATCTTTATCTATTTCAAGAAATGATATATACATCACAACTAAAATGTGGCCTGGAATGTCAAAACAAGAAGAACCATATCAGAATTATAAAGGTGCATTAAATGCCTGTGAGCAAAGTTTAAGATTGCTACAAGTTGATGAGATAGATTTATATCTTATTCATAATCCATTTGCGAAAGAAAATAGATTAGAGTTATGGGAAGCAATGGTAGAACTAAAGAAACAGGGCAAAGTAAAACATATTGGGGTTTCTAATTATAATGTTCATCACATCAAAGAAATTGAGAAAGCAGGAATTGAGATGCCTGCTGCAAATCAAATTGAGATTCATCCATGGCATGTAATACCACAGCCTTTGGCAGAATATATGGATAAGTACGAAATTCTTCCAATTGCCTACTCTACATTAGCACCAATTCCTAACTGGAGGGAAGGTTCAAGATGGAATGGAAAACCTGAAGATATGAAAAGTGGAGCAATGCCTTGTGAAGATATTGCAAATAAATATGGAGTTACTGTTCCACAATTATTCTTGAAATGGGCAATTCAACTCGGATATCCTGTTTTACCAAAATCTGTCAAATATGATCGGCTTAAAGAAAATTTAAGCTTAGATCACTTTGAAATTTCAATTGATGATATGACTTCAATTTCAAATATAGCAATTAATGAACAAAAATGTCTTGCTTGGTCCGGTGATTTTGATCCCTTGGATGTAGATTAATGGGTTATAGTTACAATCCTATTGTAGGAGAGAATTGGAGATATAATCCTGATAAGACCTTCAAAATTAGTCGATCAAAAATTGAACTATATTTTAATTGTCCCACCTGTTTTTATAAAGATGCAAAACTTGGTTTGAGAAAACCACCTATGCCTGGATGGGCAATCAATAGCGCTGTTGATGATTTACTAAAAAAAGAAATGGATTTTTGTAGAGCTCAAAATCGTCCACATGGTATTTTTAAAGAAAATGGATTGAACATAAAACCATTCCAACATGAAGATATTGAAAAGTGGCAACATACCTTCACAGGTATTCAATATCATGATGAAAAACATAATTTTTTATTGTATGGAGGTGTTGATGATATCATGATTGATGAAGAAGATAAGCTTGTGGTTATTGATTTTAAAGCTACGGCCAAAAAAGCAGATATTTTATCATCCGCAGACGTGTATAATAATGGGGAGTCATATAAAAGACAATTAGAAGTTTATAGTTGGTTATTGCAAAAAAATGGTTTTGATGTTTCTGATACTGGGTATCTTATGTATTATAATGGAGATGCGAGCAAACCTCATTTAGGTAAGGAAATGCATTTTAGAAGAACTCTGGTTCCATTTACATTGGATACATCTTGGATAGGACCGCAAGTAGAAGAGATGTATAATTGTTTGCAATTAGATGAAGCTCCTGACTTTAATAATTCAAACTGTGAAGATTGTTTATATCTTACAACTGTATCAGAGCTTTAATTTGTATATCCAGAAGGCTTTTCAAACATATAAATAATATTTAGTCCCTCTGATCGAGACATTCCACCAGGATTTAATCCCAGCTCACCCTCTGGAATCTCATGATTTAATTCTTTATAATATTCAATCCAATGAATAAAGGGAGTATCAGTACCAGGTTTATTAAATGTCATTGGATTCAGTTGCATGATTTGTTGATCATTATCTGCAAACTGTAATCCTTCATAAATAATTTCAGAACAATAATAGGTATCATCAGTAATATCAAAAATAAAATCGTAAGGTTTTCCAAGTAGATTATCTTTGATGTGTTGAAGGGCAATTGGTATTAATTCAGCATGTTCTTTTTTCAATCTTCCAACAAGTACTTTATTGCTTCTATTTAAAAATTCTTCCAAAGTGGTTTCTGTAACAGTTTCTCCAATGGCTTCTATTAATTTGGTGGTTTTTAGATTAGGTCCTACCTGGGTTATAATAGCACAATGAGATAAACTTGAACCCTTATAACCTTGGGTTACTGCTTCAATTGCTTCACATGGAGGTCCACAGTCCAAGTCTTGAAAGAAAATATCTCCTTCTTGAAAATTAAATGAAGGTTGACGTAACATAAAAGAAACATAAAGAATAAAAAATCCACCCATAGCTATGGGAAAAAAATATTTAGCAGACATTACCTAAGTATTATCAACTATTTTAATTTCTCTTCCCGTGTATTCATAGCGGTCTGGATCTGGCCATGCCTTAGATACATCATGCCAATTATCTGAAGAACCATATTCCGTTTTTCTTCTTTCCATTGCTTCTTGATATTCTGAATCTGAATTGAACCATAGTTCTGCCATACCACAGCACCCATTTTCGATATCTTCCTCGAAAAAAGTAAGTACATATTTTTGAGGCTTAAGCACATTAACCATGTGTGGTGCATGAATGTTTTCCCAGTGATCAAAGAAATTTGAACGTTTAATTCCAGTTCTATTTTGTATAAAAAGTATTTTTTTAACCATAATTGTCTCCTTACCGTAATAAAGATAACATCTTTTTTTTATTTACAACATCATTATTTGATACTTACATTGTTAATTCAAATAATTTTGGGAGATATAAATATGTATAAAAAAACCGCAATAATTTTTTGTTTATTTTCTATGATTTTTGCTCAGGATAATGTTGAGCTAGAAGAAAATAGACACTTTAATTCATATCAAATTAATTTAGATCGTTTTAAGCAGTTAAATGAAGACATTACAACGCCTAACACATATCGTACAGCTGCTGGTTATCCTGGACATGAATATTGGCAAGTTAGAGCAGACTATGATATGAAACTTAGGATTGATGACAATAAGCAAAGACTTTATGGTGAAGAAACTGTTACGTTCTACAATAATTCTCCAGATGCATTGAATTACCTGTGGATGGAGCTAACACAAAATGTTAGAGCTTTAGATTCAGATTCCTATAAAATTCAATCTACTGGTGACCTTTCGGCGCAAAGAGGAAATGAAAAAATGGTCATTGGGAGTACAATTTCATCTAGAACGTTAGAAAACTTTTATCGTGATTTTGATGGCGGTTTCAAAATTATGTATGTCAAAGATGAAAAAAATAAAAATGTTCCATACACTATTAATAAAACCATGATGCGCATTGATGTCCCTGAACCAATTCAAGCTGGAGAAACTTACACCTTTAAGATTAAATGGTGGTATAACATTAACGACCACATAAGAGATGGTGGTAGATCAGGCTATGAATATTTTGAGGACGATGATAACTATATTTATACTATTGCACAATTCTTTCCAAGGATGTGTATGTATAATGATGTTTATGGTTGGCAAAATAAACAATTTTTAGGAAGAGGTGAATTCACATTAATTTTTGGTGATTATGATGTAAAAATTACCGTACCTGAGGACTTTGTTGTTGGAGCAACTGGAGCATTACAGAATCCTGATGAGGTTCTTACTGATGAGCAACTTGATAGATTAGAAAAAGCAAAGAAATCCAAAGAACCAGTCCTAATTGTCACAGTTGATGAAGCGTTAGAAAATCTTAAAACAAAAACAAGTAGACAAAAAACATGGCACTTTAAAGCAGAAAATGTTCGAGACTATGCATTTGCTGCTTCAAGAAGATATATATGGGATGCAATGGGTGTACAAGTAGGTGACAATACGGTGATGGCTATGTCTTACTATCCCAATGAAGCAAATCCCTTATGGGGTCAATACTCAACAAAGGCAGTAGCACATACTGTTGATTTTTATTCTAAGTATACATTTGATTATCCTTACCCTGTTGCTATTTCAGCTCATATTGATCGTATGGGAATGGAGTATCCAATGGTTTCATTTAACGGATATCGACCAGAAGAAGATGGTACATACTCTGAAAGGACTAAAAGAGGATTAATTGGTGTAATCATTCATGAGGTCGGACACTTTTGGTTTCCAATGATTGTGAATTCGGATGAAAGACAGTGGACATGGATGGATGAAGGTCTTAATTCTTTTATGGATGATTTAGCAGGAAGAGCTTGGGATTCAGAGTTATTTCATCCAAGAAATAACCAAGATTATATCGTAAGATACATGCGAGGTGATAAATCTAACATAATGCCTATAATGACAAACTCAGAATCCATTTATCAATTTGGCGCAAATGCGTATGGTAAACCTACTGTTGCATTAAATATTTTAAGAGATACCATAATGGGTCGAGAATTATTCGACTTCGCGTTTAAAGAATATTCAAAAACTTGGATGTTTAAGCACCCAACACCTTCTGACTTTTTTCGAATTATGGAGAATGCATCCGGCGTAGATTTAGACTGGTTTTGGAGAGGATGGTTTTTCACCAATGACCATGTAGATTTATCCATCGAAGAAGTTGAATGGTTTCAATTAGAAATCGATCCAACCAAAAAAAGGGCAGCTGAAAAGAAGGACAAAGAAGGCAAAAAATACTATGCAGCTATGTTAGATGAAAAAGATATCAAGCAGACAGTTACAGAACGAGATCCTAAAACAAAAGACTTCTATGACTCATATGATGAGTTTGCTGATATAACAGATTCGAGTCAACGTAGAAGATATGAAACAATGCTAAATGATGCTGACATTTCTGATGAGTTAAGAGCTCAGATCATGGAAAAAATGAGCGGTAAAAGCCAGTATGAAGAGTTATTGGATGAGTTATCTGACAATGAAAGAAGATTAGCAAAAAGAAATGATCATTTCTATAAAATAAAATTCAAAAACATTGGTGGACTTGTAATGCCGTTGATTATCGAAATGACATTTGAAGATGGATCAACTGATGTAGTTAGAATACCGGTAGAAATTTGGAGGTTTAACAGACCAGAAGTATCTAAGGTATTTAAAACAGAGAAGAAAGTTGTAAGCTTTACATTGGATCCATTTAGAGAAACTGCTGATACATTTAGAGATAATAATCATTGGCCACCAAAAAATGAGCCAACTTTATTTGATATTTATAAGTATGATAGTTCATCATGGTATGGTGGTTCCAACCCAATGCAAAGAGCTAAACAAAGCAATTCGAAGTAATTTTAGGTATAAATAATGTATAAATTATTTTTTCAAATAATTTTATTACACTCGATTGCATTTTGTCATCAGTTTTTTTTGACAACAACTGAGGTACGCTTGAGCGATAATCAAAAAAGTTTAGAGATAACTATCCAAACATTCACCCATGATGTAGAAGCATTACTAAAAAAAGCTGATTTTAATTTAGCCAACCTTGGCTCTGAGCGTGAAAACAAAGATATTGATGAATATATAATTGATTATCTTTCAGATAATTTTATCATTCAGGATCATTATTGGAGATATCTTGGTAAGAAAATTGATGGCGATTTCACTTTATTTTTTTTAGAGATTGATAAATTTAATTCACCGTCAAATGTTGCCGTATTTAATACAATATTTATGGATATGTATGAAAAGCAACAAAACATCTTGAATGTTTATGGAGCAAAGACTGTTCAATCTTCAACCATGACTGTTGAAGAGCCTGCATTTAAGTTTGAGCTTTAATAGTTACTTGATTGGCAACATACCATATATATACACCGCTAAGCATCATACCTACACATAGAAGTTGACCCATACTTAGGTTGAATAATATAAATCCTAGGTGAGCATCTGGTTCTCTAAAATACTCAATAAAAAATCGTACAAACCCATAGCCAAATACATATGTTCCACTATTAAATCCAAGCTGATTATGTTTATTAAATGAGTTAATGACATAATAGAGAATAATTCCCTCAAAAAATGCTTCATATAATTGAGAAGGATGACGTAGTGTATTATCTCCCGCATTTGGGAAATACATTCCTAAAGATGCTTCAGTTGTTCTACCGTAAAGTTCTCCATTAATAAAGTTTCCAATTCTACCAAAAAAATATCCTAAAGGAATTGCAGCAGTTAAAAAATCTGCTAATTCAAAAAAATGTAATCTTACTTTCCTACTAAAAAGCCATATAGCTACAACAACTCCAATCACCCCTCCATGATAGGACATTCCTGCAATACCGGTAAAAATCCAGTTGCCATTATAATATTTGAAGGGAATAAGAATTTCTAATGGATTTGAAAGGTAATATTCAAAATTATAAAAAATAACATATCCAAATCTTGCTCCTATTAGAAGTCCAATGAAACACCAAGATAGCAAATCTTCAAATTGTTCTAGATTAATTTTTTTAAATCTGTTTTCCTTTATTTTTTTGCTGCAGAGAATATATACTACTCCAAAAGCAACAAGATACATTGTTGAATACCAATAAATCGTTAAGGGACCAATTGAAATTAGTACTGGATCCATTTTTGAGGGTAAAGTTTGCCACCATGCTAGAAAGTCCATATTGAAAGATACAAAAAATACTTTGTAACCTAAAAAAAATTATATAACCTCGAACACAAACTATGATTTTATCAGGAAAAGAAATTCTTAAGCGTAAAGATCAAGATATTATCATTGAACCTTTCAATGAAAATCAAATCAATCCAAATAGTTATAATTTAAGATTGCATAATGAGTTGATGGTTTATGAAAATAGCCCTCTTGATATGAAAGAAGATAATGCTGCTAAGAAAATTATTATACCAGAGGATGGATTATTACTTGAAAGCAGAAAGTTATATTTAGGAAGGACTATAGAATATACTGAGACGCATAATTTAGTCCCAATGCTTGAAGGAAGATCATCTGTTGGCAGATTAGGACTTTTTGTTCATGTAACAGCAGGATTTGGAGATGTTGGGTTTAAAGGTTATTGGACTTTAGAGATTTTTTGTGTTCAACCAATAAAAATTTATCCTTCTGTTGAAATTTGTCAAATTTTTTATCACTCTGTAGAAGGTGAAGTAGATCCTTACAAGAGTGGAAAATATCAAGGTAATAAAGATATTCAAACTAGTATGCTCTACAAAGACTTTAAAAAAGATGAATAAAATTTTTATCTTTCCGTTCATTATAATAATAAAATTTTATCAAACACTTATTTCACCATTATTAGGTTCGAATTGTAGGTTTCAACCTACATGTTCTGAGTATTGCATGGATTCTTTAAAAACGTGGGGTTTATTTAAAGGTCTTTATTTATCCATGAAGAGAATTATAAAATGTCATCCGTGGGGTGGAAAAGGGTTTGACCCAGTTCCAAGGAAAGATTAGTCATGTTGAACAAATTCAAACTGTTCTTTTTGATAGCCTAATATTTCAAGTGAAGTCATTATTTTATTATACTCTTCATCTGTTATTTTAGATGTTCTTCCCATTATCCAACCCATAGTGTTTTTGGGATAGCCAACAGCCATGTATTCATAACTATCATCAATATAAACAATTTTAAATGGGAATTTCATAAATGGAATAAAAGGCTTCCTCATTTGAATAGTCCATTCTGCATTTGAAGTTTTATCAATCACAGTACCTTTTTGCTTGATTTGTCTTGCTTGACCATCCTTAATAGCATCATATGTAATATCTATAGTACCATCTTTATTTAAAACGTAAGTATCTGAAGAATTTGTAGCACCTTTTTCTATCATATTAGGTACTAAAGCAATTACAAACCATTTACCCATAAATTTTTCTAAATCCACTGAATCGACTGTTTTCATTGTGTCAGCTCCTTTTAAAAAACTTGCAAAAATTAAAAATAAGATTAATAATGTTTTCATCTTAAATATCCACCCCAATTTTTTTATATAACATGCTCAATACAAAATATAATACTACCATGATTGAAATTGAAAGAAACATGCTTGGAATAAAATTGATTTTTTTTAAAAAATAAGGCAATGTGATAAAGAATGATAATGAAGGCATAATCATTGCAAACACACCATAGGAAAAATCAATTATTCTATCTACATCTTTAGTCTCAAAATAAATCCATGAAATTGTTATTAAAGAAATCATTGGAAGAGATACAATTATAGCTCCCAATAAAGAATCTTTCTTTCCAATTTCGGATGCAGCAAATATGATTAGTGCAGATATTAATATTTTTGCTATATTGAACATTACTAAAATTATGGAATTAAATAATATATATCTAGGGTTTGCTTTAGCCACTTTTGCAGGACTAAGTACAGGAATTGGAAGTGCTTTAGCGCTTTTTACAAGATCATTTAATAAACGTTTTTTAGCAATTGCATTAGGCTTGTCTGCTGGAATTATGCTTTATGTTTCCTTTGTGGAGTTGATGCAATTATCGTTTGAATCTTTAACAACAATATACGGTTTAAACTTTGGCAAGTTAATAACTGTAACAGGTTTCGTGGTTGGATTGCTATTAATGCTTCTTATAGATCAATTATTTGATCATCAATCAATTGCAGACTTTATTTCTAGATCAGAAGACAAAAATGAATCAGTTTTAATTAAAGCTGGTGTATTTTCAGCCATAGCTTTGGCTATTCATAATTTTCCTGAAGGATTTGCTACTTTTACTGCCACTGTTTATGATCCAGCTATCGGATTTACACTTGCCACAGCAATAGCTGTTCATAATATTCCGGAAGGAATCGCAGTTTCTGTTCCTATCTATTATGCAACAAAAAGTAAGCGAAAAGCTTTTTATATTTCATTCCTTTCTGGACTTGCAGAGCCAATGGGAGCATTAATTGGATTTTTAATATTTAGAACTGTTTTCAATGAAGCTTTATTTGGTATATCTTTTGCATTTTGTGCAGGAATAATGGTATACGTTGCCTTAAACGAATTATTACCTGTTGCTAAAGAATATGGTGAACCAAGTGATACGATAATTGGTGTTACAATTGGAATGATTATTATGGCTATAAGCTTGATTATGATGTATGCTTAAACAGCAAGATACTTTTTTTGACAATTAGCTTTATAATAAGCCAGTTATTTCCTTTGATAAAGGCTTTATAGATTTATCAAAAAACGCTACCAAATCGCCGTCCTCATTAACTAAATACTTGCAAAAGTTCCAGGTAGGTTTTTTTTCATTCCAACCATTCAAATCTTTATTAGTTAGCCAAGTATAAATCGGACTTTGATTTTTACCTCTTGTTGTAATTTTCGAGAACATTTGAAAGGTAACACCATAATTTTTTTCACAAAAATCAGCAATATCTGAATCAGAACCTCTTTCCTGAAACATGAAATCATTTGCTGGAAATCCAAGCACGGCAACATCTTCACCATATAAGTCATGAAGTTTTTGAAGGCCCTCATATTGATATGTATAGCCACAGGCAGAAGCTGTATTAACAATTAATACTTTTTTGCCTTTGAATTGTTCAAAATTAATCTCTTTACCATCAATCGATGTTGCTTTCAAATCATAAAAGCTTGCAATTGCTTTAGATTTTTCTTGAGGATCGTTTGACTTTTTTGCAGTTAGGCCGACAAGCAAGAGAATAATCCCTATTGCTAAGACCGCTAAAAAAATTGTGTTACTTGTAAATAATGTTTTTATCATATTTATGCTTAAATTTGCCTGCGAAAGTACTATGTATTTAATTAAAAAAGAAGAATTATCTGGAACAGCTCTTTGGCTCAAAGAAAACTTTGAAGCAATTTTTCTTTGGTTTTGTGTCATATGTATCGTTGTTTCAGCTCTATTTATATTAAAATTATATTTAAACCGACAAAAATGAGAATTTTACAAATTACTCTAATTTTTATTTTTTTTACTGCTTGTCAAAAAAATACATCTAAAAATGAAGCTCCTTCAGAAGTATCCAAAACTATATCAGATGGTACGTCACAAAAAGAAAACGTTGTTCAGCAACAAAAAATAAAAAACGGTATAGTATTTAGAGACGCTCAAGGTAATTTACTATCTGATGCTCAAAAAGATAGTATTGTTCAGTACGTCGAAAATATTCAAGCTCTAAGGAGGTTTGATGATGAAAATAACAACACAGAATATATTTTATTTCAAAACTACGAAGATTTAAAAGGTTTTGTACCAGATGAAACCATTGAAAATCTAATTGAAGAAAATAGATTAAGAAGATCTGGAGGTCAAGGAGCTGTTTTAAATAAGAGAATTAATGATCAATGGAAAGATAAGCCACTACCAGAGGGAAATTTTTTACAAATGATTGATGGTAGTACAAAATCATTCGCCGATTTCAAGGGTAAATTATTGGTCATTAATTTTTGGTATATTAATTGTGGGCCGTGTATTATTGAAATGCCATATTTAAATAATTTAGTTAGAGAATACCAAAACGAAGATGTTCAATTTCTAGCTTTAAGTTTTGATACAGTTCTTGATATCAAGTCTTTCCTTGAAACTACAGAATTCATCTATGAACATGGCTCAATATCTAGATCCTTAATGTATGATTTTACACCAGTATCTCCTGGACATTTTATAGTTGATGAAGATGGTATCATACGAGATATTGTTATAGGAGCTCCAAGAAATACGGAAATTATTTTTGATAAACTTTCTGACTTAATTGAAAAAAATAAAAAATAAATTCTAAAAACCTCATTCATTGAGTAAATTTTTCTGATGAAAAAAATATTATTAGTTTTGGTAGCATCCTTTTCTTTTCTATCAGCACAGACACACATAGTTCCAGAAGGTTTTTCAGGAATTTCTGTTTCATTTAAGCATGATCAAAATGTTGATTTTTTTGGTGAAGGTAAATTTCTTAGGGATAGTTATGAAAATGCAATTGGATTCGGATATATCTATAATGGCACTGTTGGTATTGATCTTGCTTATGGATATTCTCTGAATAATAAAAAAGATGTATATAACTTTAATTTACCAGACGGAGATTCCAGTTCTGAAAATGAAAACTTTAATTTTGTTGAAAATTTTAGATCTGAAAATGCTAATGTTGGTGATAAAACTTTTTCATTTGGTTTGACTTACTATTTAAATGAAAGCCAAACTCTTTTCGAGCAAAATCTCCCAATTAACTTATCACTAGGTTTGAGATACGGCACAAAAAATTATAGTAGTGATGCTTTAAAATTTTTAAATCAAGATTTTTATGGAAAGTACTATGCTTTTGAGTTTGGTGCTTACAAGGAGATTGAGACTAATGCAAGTTTTTTCATGATTCCAAGGATAAAACTTGGAATTAGTAGCGAAAAAAATATCTTTAATGCAGTAGATGAAGCAACATCAAATGAAGGAAACTCTGCTGTTAATGCAAGTATTGATACAGATTCATTTAAAGTGTCTAGTACATACATTGAATTTGCTCTGCCATTTATTTTGAATAATACATCCGCAGGACAACCATTTATTGAACCAAGCATAGCCAATAAATATGGTACGACCCATTTGGGGTTAAGATTTGGTTTTTTGTTTTAAATTAATTTTAATATGACACAATCATTTAAGATTCATTCGGATATATCTGTTGCTGAAACTTTACCATCCTCTTTTTATAGAGATTTAAAAATTTTTGAAAAAATTAGAAATGACATTTTTCTTAAATCTTGGCAGTTCATTGGTGATGATTCCCAAATAAAATTAAATAATTCATTCATGCCATATACTATTCTTGATGGTTTTTTAACTGAGCCTGTGATTGTAACTAGAGATGATGAGAGTAAGGTCCATTGTCTTACAAACGTTTGTACTCATAGAGGCAACATTATTGCACTTGGACCTGGCAAATCTAAAAAATTAACCTGCTGTTATCATGGAAGAGCATTTGATTTAAAAGGTAATTTTAAGTCTATGCCTGAATTTGAAGGAACCAAAAATTTTCCATCTAAAAATGATAACCTACATAGGTTTCCTCTTGAAAAATGGGGATCTTTTTTATTTGCAGGATTAAATCCTTCATTCGAAATGAAAAATGTATTAAATGTTATTAATGAAAGAGTTGGATTTTTACCTCTAGATCAATTTACATATGAACCAAATTTATCAAAAGACTACCTAGTTAATTGCCATTGGGCACTTTATTGTGATAATTATTTGGAGGGGTTTCATATTCCTTTTGTTCATGAAGGATTAAATAAAGTATTAGACTACAGTAATTACGAAACAGTTCTTTATGATCATTGTAATCTACAAATCGGTTTTTCAGATGAATCAAATGAAATATTTACTTTTCCAAAAGATCATATTGATTATGGTAAAAATATTGCAGCATATTATTATTGGGTTTTTCCAAATATGATGTTCAATTTTTATCCTTGGGGACTCTCAATCAATATTGTTAAACCTTTATCCGTTAATAAAACTAAAGTTTCTTTTTTAACATATATTTTTGATGGCTCAAAGCTTCATAAGGGTGCTGGTAATGACATTGATAAAGTTGAAAGAGAGGATGAATTCATTGTTGAAAACGTAAATAAAGGTATCCAATCATCATTTTATAAATCTGGAAGATATTCACCAACTAGGGAGCAAGGCGTGCATCANTTTCATCGCTTGATAGCCCAGTTTCTAAATTAATTTATTAAATCAATGCAAAACTCCTTTTTTATGCAGCAAGCTATTGAGGAAGCTTTAAAAGCCGATCCAAATAAAGTATATCCAAATCCTTTAGTCGGCTGCGTGATTGTAAAAAATGATAAGATTATAAGCAGAGGGTATCATAAAAAATTTGCAACTAACCATGCAGAAGTAAATGCTATTGAATCACTGAAAACTCCTGTTAAAAATGCTGATCTATATGTGACTTTAGAGCCGTGTGCTCACTTTGGTAAAAATCCACCATGTGTAAGTGCAATTATCAAATCAAGAATGTTCAAAAAAGTAGTTATTGCTGTTGCTGATCCAAATAAAAAAGCCACGGGAGGGATAGATGAATTAAAAAAAGCTGGTATTAAAGTCTTGTTGGGAGATAGCGAAAAGGAAGCCAAAGAAATTAATCAAAGATTTTTTACTTTTTTTGAGAAAAAAAGACCATATGTAATTTTAAAATATGCAAGAACTAAAGATGGATTTATAGCTCATCCAGACGGTAGCTCTAAATGGATTACTGAAGAAGATGCTAGAAAGGACGTTCATATTACAAGATCAGGATGCGACGCAATTTTGGTTGGTCGTTATACTGTAGAAAGAGATAATCCTTCACTGGATTCACATGGATTAGGAAAAGATCCACGTATTGTAATTCTTTCTTCAAAACCATTATCACCATCTATGAATATTGCAACAAAAAATCCTTTAATTTTCCAAAAATTGAATGAAAAACATCCAGAAAATAATATCAAAATTGTTCTTGACAATTTATTTAAGGAAAATGTACAATCTTTACTTGTTGAAGGGGGAGAAAAAACCATTACGTCATTTATCAATAGNGGATATTTTGACGAAATTCATGAGTATATTTCTCCAAAAAAATTTAATGAGGGTATTCCTTTTTACAATGGTAATTTTGAAAAGGTTCGTTCATCTTTAGAGGTGGTATCCAAAATTTCGTTCAGCAATGATAAAAAAATAACTTACAAAAAAAAATGTTTACAGGATTAGTAGAGACAAAAGGATTAATTGATTCATTTCAGAAAAATGAAGACGGAATGATTTTACGTTTGAATCATAATAATTCTTTTGAAGTATCCATCAATGATAGTGTTTCTTGTAATGGTGTATGTCTGACAGTAGTAAGAACTGATAAAAATTCATTTGAAGTTCAATTGGTCAATGAAACTTTGAATAGAACCACAGCAGAATTTTGGAAAGAAAAGGATGAGCTAAATTTAGAACGAGCATTATTACCCTCAACAAGAATGGGAGGTCATTTCGTTCAAGGACATGTTGATTGTGTAACGAAAATTTTGAAAATAAAACACTTTGATAAATCATCTACATGGACTTTCAAAATGAATGATGATATTGAAAAATATATAGTAGAAAAAGGTTCCATTGCGCTGAATGGAGTCAGTTTAACAGTAGCTAGTAAAGATAAAAATTCCTTTGATGTAGCACTGATTCCCCACACAATTGAATTAACTACTTTTGGAAATTTAACCATTGGAGATAGTGTGAATGTTGAAGTCGATATTTTAGGAAAATACATTGAAAACTTCTTGGGGCATATAAAATGAAATTTGATTCAATTTCCTCTGCTATAAAAGAAATTAAGAAAGGTGGAATGGTCATCGTTCTTGATAATGAAGATAGAGAAAATGAAGGTGATTTAGTAATGGCATCTGATGCAGTAAGCTCTGCGAACATCAACTTTATGGCTAAAGAGGGTAGAGGATTAATTTGTATTTCTGTTTCTAAGCCTAGAGCAAAAAAACTAGATCTTGAACCAATGGAACAAAGAAATACAAGCTTGCATGAAACTGCATTTACCGTAAGTGTAGATGCTGTTAAGGGAACAACAACTGGTATTTCAGCCTCCGATCGATGCAAAACAATTAAAACAATAGTAAGTGATAGAACTAAACCTTCTGATTTGGCTAGACCAGGGCATATTTTTCCTATAGTTGGAAGAAATGGAGGTGTTTTACGAAGAGCTGGTCATACTGAAGCAAGTATGGATCTTGCCCAACTTGCAGGCTTTTCTAGAAGTGGAGTTATTTGCGAAATTATAGGTGATGATGGTGAAATGCTTAGGGGGCCTGACCTTATGAAATTTGCAAAAAAACATAACCTAAAAATAATTTCAATTGAAGACCTAATAAGATTTAGAAGAAAAAAAGAAAGTATTGTTCAAAAACTAGAAGAAATTAAACTACCAACAAAATTTGGTGATTTTGATTTACATATGTATGATGATATATATAATAATAAAGTACATTTTGGATTAACATATGGAAAAATCAATCCAAAAAAACCAATACTCACACGAGTTCATTCAGAATGCCTCACTGGAGATATATTCCATTCCTTACGATGTGATTGTGGAAGTCAATTAGACTTTGCAATGAATAAAATTGTTGAAAAAGGCTCTGGAATCATTGTCTACTTAAGACAAGAAGGAAGAGGGATTGGAATTGAAAATAAAATTAAGGCATACAAGCTCCAGCAAGAAAAAAATTTAGATACTGTTGAAGCTAATAATGCTTTAGGATTTAAAGCTGATTTACGAGATTATGGGGTTGGGGCTCAGATTTTGAAAGATTTAGGAGCAAAGGAATTAATTATTATGACAAATAACCCAAAAAAACTTATTGGTCTAGAAGGGCACGATTTAAAGATTTCAGAAAGAATTCCAGTTAAAATTAAACCTACAAAGCATAATGAAAAGTATTTATCTATTAAAAAAACAAAACTTAATCATATCTTAGACTAATGATTGTTATTGTAAAAAGTGAATTCAATAAAGAAATTGTTGATGGTCTTTTAAAAGGTTGTAAAAGGGCATTAGCAGAAAAAGAAATTAAAATTATTTCTGTTCCTGGAGCTTTTGAACTACCTGCTGCTGCAAAAAATGTTTCAATTCAATCTAATTTACCTGAAGCTGTTATTACCTTAGGTTGTGTTATCAAAGGTGATACGGATCATTACGATTACATATGTCAAGCTGTTACAAATGGTATTATGGATATTTCAGTTCAATCCAGTGTACCAGTTCTTTTTGGAGTTCTTACATGTCAGAATGCTGAACTCGCCTTTGAAAGAAGTAGGGATAATGATTCTAATAAGGGTTATGAAGTAGGATTAGCTGCTCTAGAACTTATCAATTCCAGAAAATAGCCAAAGCTGGGCTATCTGGACTCGAACCAGAATCATCCGAATTAACAGTTCGGTGCCTTGCCAATTAGACCATAGCCCATGATCAAAATTTATAATATTATTTTAAGGAAGTTGAAATAATTTCGTTTTTTTGATGAATTAGAGCGGGAGAGTGAAGGTATATTGTATTATTAGAATTGAGATATAAATACATAGTGTATGAACCAATCAAGGATTTTCCCCCGCCCCAACTAACTCATATTGACTATATAATATAAATATAAGAATTTATAAAAAACAAGAAAAAACCGACCAGTCGGTTTATTTTTTAAAATACATAATTATTTTTAATAGTTCTAGCTACAAAAGGAAGCAGCCCGTAGGGGGATCGAACCCCTGTTGCATGGATGAAAACCATGAGTCCTAACCACTAGACGAACGGGCCAAAAACGTTGAAAATATAGAACTAAGATACAATTATTTCAATAGACTTTATTTAAACATCTAAAGCATCTAATAACTGACCATTTTCATGCATTTCAACAGTTATATCACAGCCGCCAAGCAATTTTCCATTTACAAATAACTGTGGAAAAGTTGGCCACCCTGATAATTCAGACAATGCAGGTCTCATATCTTCGTGTCCAAGAATATTTACATCATGAAAGTCCACTCCATAATGGTTAAGAACACTTACAACAGTTTTTGAAAAACCGCAAACTGGAGCATCTTTAGTTCCCTTCATGAAAAGTACAATCTTCTTTTCTTCAATAACTTTTTTAAAATCTTCTTTAAAATTCATGGCTAAATTTATTAATATATTTTTGAAATTAAAGGAGTTATTAAACTTATGAGACTTTTTTCATGGAATGTAAATGGAGTTAGAGCAATTGAGAAAAAAGGTTTTCTTGATTGGGTTGATAATACATCTCCTGATATTCTTTGTATACAAGAAACAAAAGCTAATTTTGACCAACTACCAGAATCTCTTCAAAACATTCATGGATACCATGGATATTGGCACTCTGGAGTAAGAAAGGGGTACAGTGGAGTTGCAACCTTTTGTAAAAATGAACCTCTTGATGTGCAATACGGCCTTGGAATTGATAAATATGACAGAGAAGGCAGAGTTCTAATAACCGAATTTGAAAATTTTTTATTATACAACATTTATTTTCCAAATGGACAAAAAGATGAACATCGACTCCAATATAAATTGGATTTTTATGATGATTTATTAGTGATATTAAATGAGCAAGTGCAATCAGGTAATAATGTAGTTGTTGCAGGAGACTGGAATACTGCTCACTTTCCTATTGATCTTGCCAATCCAAAAGCAAATGAAAAAAATTCTGGTTTCATGCCAGTCGAAAGAGCTCAGCTAGATGAGTACGTCGAAAATGGTTACGTAGACACTTTTAGATTATTTCATGATGAACCTGAAAGATATTCATGGTGGACCTATCGATTTGGAGCACGTCAAAGAAATATTGGATGGAGAATTGACTATTTTTTTGTAAATGAAGGTTTTGTAGAATCAGTAGTCGATGCAGATATTCATGAAGACGTAATGGGATCTGATCATTGTCCAGTCTCTATTGAGTTAGTTGACAATTTCTAAAATTGCAAAATATAAGCTCGAAGTATGGCCTACACGCTCACCGTTTAAGCTATCAGGAAATTGAACAACAATTGAATTTTTAATTTCTTTATCATAAGGATCAAAATCATACTTCTTGAACTGAGAGTCGAATTCTTTAATATTTCTCCATTGGACTAATTTATTTTTAAATCCTTTTGAAAATACCTCATCAAAACTATTTAAATTATCTGGACATTTTTTAAATCTTTTTTCTATAGACATTCTTGTAGTCATTGGAACTTTATCAATATCCATATGTAAGGCAGTAGCAACGATATTATAAATTATGTTTTCATTTAATTCAGAATTCAGGATTGAAAATAATACTACTGTACCACCCATACTGTGTCCAACAACCTGCCATTGATTAATATTAGGATATTCATTAATTAAGTCATTTAGCTCTTTATTAAAATCTACAGCAACACTACTTGGGCAGTCGTTCCAATCATATTTGTAAAAAAAAGTATTAATATCATTTTCTACTAAATAATTAAATGGTTGAACCCATTCATGATGAATGCCAACCCAATATGCAGGATAAAATCCATGAATTGCAATAATCCCNACCTTACTATCACTAGCATGAATTATTGACATCCCATTTGATATCTTTTTTAGTTCTCTGAAAGAAGAAAANTTATCGTCTGATAAGGAAAATGAAAGTAAGCAAATAATTCCGAGAATTGTTGTTAGTGTACGATTAAACATTATATATTGTCCAAATTGTTAAAATGAATTTAAAAATACAATTAGTAAATACTAATAAAGAATATGAAGAGATACTCAATATCAGAAAATTGGTTTTTGTTGAAGAGCAAAATGTTCCAATAGATATTGAAATCGAATATGAAGATGAATCTCATCATGTTATTTGCTATCATAATGATTTGCCTGTTGCAACAGGTAGATGGAGAGAAACTAGCTTTGGCGTAAAGTTAGAACGATTTGCAGTATTGCATGAATTCAGAGGTATGGGTATCGGTAAACAGATTGTAAATTTCATTTTATCTCAAATTTCTTCTAATAAAACCATATATTTACATGCACAAGAAGCAGTAGTAGATTTTTATGCAAAACTAGGATTTGAAGTGTTGGGTGATCAGTTCTTAGAAGCTGACATTCTTCATTCAAAAATGGTTTATAAGTAGATTTTATGAAAGAATCATCGCTAAAAAGATTATTTAGATTTGTATTGGCTCATTGGCCATTTCTTCTTCTGTCAACTTTAGCAGCTTTTTTCTTTGTTATTTTCAATAGTGCATCTATTTGGATTACTGCTACAATGATAAATAATATCTTAATTGATTTCAATGAAATGCTGGTTGAAAATCAGCGCCTTGCAAGTTTAAGTGAATTAACAATGAATGATAGACTGAAGCTATTTTCAAATAGCTTACTTTTAAGAGATACAGCCATAAGTACAGTCTCAGCAGTATGTGTTTCTCTTATTGTAGTTTTTTCGGCAAAAAATATATCGCTGTATATAAAAAATATTACTCTTTCAATTGTTCAATATCGATTAATACGCGATTTGAGAAATAAGCTTTACAGTCACTTCCATTATCTTTCTTTATCTTATTTTAATAAAAATAAATCTGGAGAATTAACCGCTGTTCTGGTTAATGATATTGATAATATGAGAAACTCATTATCTATTATGTTTCAAAAATTATTTGTTGAACCAATTAATATTATCATTTTGATGAGTTTGTTATTCATAGTAAGTACAAAACTGGCTTTAATTGCACTTTTAATTATTCCAGTAAGTGGTATAATAATTTTTGGTATATCTCATAGCATTCGAAGAAGGTCTGCAAGAAGCCAGGCTCAATTAGCAGGAATGACTTCTATGATTGCTGAAACAATTGGTTCAATGAGAATTGTTAAGGCTTTTGCAACAAAAGGTTTTGAAATAAATAGATTTGCTAAAGAAACTCAGAAGTACTATAAATTAATGATCAGAAGAGACAGACTAAGATTTGTTTCTTCACCTGTTTCTGAAACTTTTGGTGCAACAATTGCGGCTTTATTACTTTGGGTAGGTGCAAGAGATGTATTGGTTATTGAATCAATAAGTTCAGAAGATTTTTTAAGATTTATTCTTCTACTCTTTAGTTTATTTCAGCCGCTAAAAAATTTAACTAATGTCGTAAATGAATTGCAAAATGGACTCGCTTCTGCTGATAGAGTATTTGCAATCATGGATATTAAATCTGACATTCAGGATGTTGATAATGCTTTTAAAGTCAAAGACTTAAATAGTTCATTATCCTTCAACGATGTTTCTTTTACCTATGGTAATAAAGATGAAAAAGTTTTAAATAATATTAGTTTTAAAATAAATAAGGGTGAGATTTTTGCTTTAGTTGGTCCTAGTGGAGCTGGAAAATCAACATTGGTTGATTTAATTCCAAGATTTTATGACACTCTGAGTGGTTCAATTAAAATTGATGGAAAGGACATTAAAGGCTTGGAGTTAAAATCTTTAAGATCTTTAATGGGAATTGTAACTCAGGAGACATTTCTTTTTGACGATACAGTCAAAGCAAATATATCTTATGGTGTAGAAAATATCTCTGATGATGAAATTAAGGATGCATCAAAAGCTGCTAATGCACATGAATTTATTAGAAAGCTACCTGATGGATACAATACTATCATAGGTGAAAGAGGTGTATCATTGTCAGGTGGACAAAAGCAAAGAATTGCTATTGCAAGAGCAATTGTTAAAAATCCTCCTATTCTAATATTAGATGAAGCTACTTCGTCACTAGATAGTGAATCTGAAAAGCATGTTCAGTCAGCTATTGAAAATTTAATGAGTGAAAGAACAGTATTTGTTATTGCTCATAGACTTTCAACAGTACATAATGCTAATAAGATTTTAGTTTTAGAAAACGGACAAATTGTCCAAGAAGGAAAACATGATGATCTGATAAATGTTGATGGACTATATAAACAATTACACAAAATGCAATTTCAAACTTAAATTATCATAAGTAATGGGGAAACTTAAAGAACACTTATCTAAAAAAATTCCAGATTGGAGGTATAATTATCGTCAACTCCTTGATGAAAAAGGCGATCAAGTAACTAGCACTGTTACCATTAATACAGCCTATTCAGGTATGAAAGGTGTTAAAGGTATGATTTGTGATACTTCCTCAGTTACTGCTGATGCTGGGCTCCACGTTAGAGGCAAACACATTCTCGATTTAGTCGATTTAAAACCAGAAGAAATTCTTTATTTGTTATTAATTGGTGAGCTTCCAAATGAAGAAGAACTACTTGACTTACAGCATGAGTTAAAAGAGAGAAGTGTTGTTCCAGACTATGTATGGAAAGTTCTTTCAGGAATGCCAAAAGATTCTCATCCAATGGCGATGTTTAACACAGCAATTTTATCAATGCAAAAAGAAAGCAAATTTGCTGAAGCCTATGACTTAGTTGTTTCAAAGGGTGATTATTGGGAAAGTACTCTTGAGGATGGTTTGAATATAATTGCAAAATTGCCAGCTATTGGTGCTGCTGTTTATAGATTAAGATTTGAAAAGGGAGATAGATTAGAAGCAGGTGACTCAGTTGATTGGTCTGAAAATTTCTTACAAATGATGGGCTTGGATTATTCCAATGATATGTTAAAAATGATGCAATTATATTTGATGCTTCATTGCGATCATGAAGGTGGAAATGTTAGTACTTTTAGTGCGTTGACAGTTAATTCAGCTTTGTCAGATCCGTACTATTCATTATCTGCAGGTTTGAACGGCCTTGCTGGTCCTTTACATGGTTTGGCAAATCAAAATAATTTAAAGTTCGTTTTAGATATTATTGAGCATTACAATGGCGTACCATCTGATGAGCAGTTAAAAGAATTTTCATGGGATAGATTAAATTCTGGTAAAGTCATTCCAGGATACGGACATGCTGTATTGAGATGTCCAGATCCAAGATTTACTGCTTTTATGAATTTTGGTAAAGAGCACATAAAAGGAAGTGAAGTGTTTGATGTAGTTTCTAAATTATTTGATATTGTTCCTGATGTTCTTAAAGAGCATGGAAAGGCAAGAAATCCGTGGCCAAATGTTGATGCAGCTTCTGGTTCACTTTTATATCATTATGGTATTAAAGAATTTCAGTTCTATACTGTCCTATTTAGTATGTCAAGATCTCTTGGGATTGTATCTCAAATGGTTTTATCTAGAGCAATGGGAATGCCATTGACCCGACCGAAGTCTTTGACATATGAGGCATTAAAAGAGCTTTAATTAATGCTAAAAAATGATAAAGTAAAATTCATCATTGAGAAACTTGATGAACTTTACCCAACAGTAGAACCTCCTTTAAACCATTCAAGCAACTTTACTTTGTTGATTGCTGTTTTACTTTCTGCTAACTCAACTGATAAGTCTGTCAATAAGGTTACTCCAAATTTATTTAAAATTGCTAATACCCCAAAAAAAATGTTACAACTTTCATATGAAGATTTATATCAAATCATTAAACCATGTGGTTTGGGACCTGCTAAAGCTTCAAATATCCTAAAATTGTCAAAGATGATAATAGAATCTCATAAAGGGAAAGTACCTAAAAATTTTGAAGAACTTGAACAACTTCCAGGTGTTGGACATAAAACAGCTTCAGTTGTAATGTCCCAAGCATTTGGATATCCTGCTTTTGCCGTTGATACCCATGTTCACCGTTGTATGTATAGATGGGGACTTTCTAGTGGAAAGAGTGTTGTTCAAACTGAAAAAGATGCTAAAAGGTTATTCCCAAAAGATCGATGGAGCAAGTTGCATTTACAAATTATTTTTTATGGTAGAGAATATTGTCCCGCTAAAAATTTTAATCCTAATAATTGTCCAATTACAACTATTGTTGGAAGAAGGTCATTATTTAAATAAATTATTATATCTATGAATTCAAAAAACACAACTTATTTAACAAAAGTATTTTCATTTTGTGCTGCGCATCAGTATGGAAATGAAAAATGGACCGAACAGGAAAATTGGGATGTTTTTGGAAAAGATACTAGAGTACATGGACATAATTATACTNTACATGTAACAGTAACTGGACAAGTTAATCCTGATTCAGGATTTCTTGTTGATTTAGGTCATCTAAAGAAAATTGTAAATACACATGTTGTCGATGTATTAGATCATTCCCAGTTTGATAAAGATATTCCTTGGTTTAAAGGAAAACAGCCTTCAACAGAAGTTTTGGTAACCTTCATCTGGGAAGAAATTACAAAACGTCTTGAGGGGTGTACTCTGCATAGAATTCGTATAGAAGAAACACCAACAATTTATACAGATTACTATGGACCAATTGATGAATGATTTTCAAGAAAGACTATATTTAATATTTACCGGAATATTTATTGCCTCATTAGTTGCTTGTAATTTGATATTTCAAAAATTCTTCACATGGAACTTTTTAGGTTTAACTTTTGAGTTATCCGTGGGTATTATTGCATACCCCATTACCTTTTTGGTTACAGACCTTATATCAGAGCTTTATGGGAAGAAAAGAGCAAACCAAGTTGTTATTTCAGGTTTTTGTGCAAGTATTTTTACAACGTTATTAATTTTTATATCTATGAATGCTACTGCAGCTGATTGGTCGCCAGTTGACTCAGCAACATTTAATAAAGTTTTTGGATTGTCCGCACCTGCATTTCTAGCATCTATGATGGCTTATTTAACTGCTCAGTTTATTGATGTACGAATATTTCATTTCTGGAAAAGACTAACCAAAGGCAAACATTTATGGTTAAGGAATAATGCCTCAACAATGTTTTCACAGTTGGTCGATACTTCAATGGTTTTATTAATTCTTTGTTCAGCTGGAGCAATTGGTTGGGAGAGATTTGGAAGTTTATTACTAATGGGTTGGTTATTTAAAGTGATAGTTGCAGCAGTTGATACACCTATCATATATTTTTTATTGTGGGTCTTAAAAGATAAAATTAGACCAGCAAGTTACTTGGAGGAAAAATGAACGACGAAAAGCGTAAAAAATTAGAAATGAATACAAAAAATTTGTTAGAACTTTTAGGCGAAGATCCATCAAGGGAGGGACTATTAAATACACCAAAAAGAGTAGCAAAGGCATGGGAGTTTTTAACAAAGGGTTACAATGAGAATCTTGATGAGCTGATTAATAACGCAATTTTTGAAGGTGAATCTAAAGATATGGTCATTGTTAAAAATATTGAGTTTTATAGTCTCTGCGAACATCATATGATTCCCTTTTATGGTAAAGCGCATATAGGATACATCCCTGATGGTAAAATCATTGGACTTTCTAAACTTGCAAGAATTACAGATCTTTTTTCTCAAAGACTTCAAGTCCAGGAACGTTTAACAAATCAAATTGCACAATGTCTTCAGGAAGTATTAAATCCTCGTGGTGTTGCAGTAGTTCTTGAAGGTAAACACTTCTGTATGCTCAGCAGAGGCGTTCAAAAACAAAATAGCATCGCAACAAGTAGTTCGATGTTGGGTATTTTTAGAGAAAAAGAATCAACAAGAAATGAATTTCTTAAACTAATAGAAATGAATAACATTTAGGTTTTTTTGAAAAAATATCAATTAATAGTTGTAGGTGGTGGACCGGGAGGATATACAGCAGCTTTTAGAGCTGCTGAGCTTGGAATGAGTGTCGCAATAGTAGATGACAATGATCTTGGCGGCGTATGCTTGAACTGGGGATGTATTCCAACTAAATCATTATTAAAAAATGCGGAAGTTTTTGAATTAATAAATAATGCAAATTCATATGGTATAGAAGTAGGTAAGCCTAAAATTCATTTTGAAAAAATTATTAATAAAACTATTCAAGCAAGAAAAAGGTTATCTAAAGGACTCCATTTTCAAGTTAGAAAGTTGGGTGTAGATTTTTTTCCAGGTTTTGCAACTTTTATAAATCAAAATTCAATTGAAGTTGATGGTAATACACTCCATGGAGATACTTTCATTATTGCAACAGGCTCGAAAGCAAAACATTTGCATTCAATAGATCATTCTGGCGGAAATGTGATGACAGCAAAAGAAATCTTTAGTCTTAAAAAATTGCCAGAAAGTATGACAATCATAGGTGCGGGGGCAATAGGAGTTGAGTTTGCTTATTTTTTCAATGCTTTGGGCACTAGGGTTACTCTTTTAGAGGCTAAAGAAAATATTTTACCAAATGAAGACATAGAAGTTTCCCAATGGATGCACAAAGTATTAAAAAGAAAAAAAGTGGATATTCAGACTGACACAATGGCAACTGAAATTGACGATGAATATATATTAGTTTCTATAGGAGTTGAGGGTAACTCAAGTGGGTTTGGATTAAAAAAAATTGGAATTGAAATTGGTTCAAATAATCACATTATTGTTGATAAAAATGGTAAGACAAATTTAGATAATATTTATGCTGTTGGCGATGTAATAGGTCCTCCTTGGTTAGCTCATGTATCAAGTTCTGAAGGTCTGTACGTAGTTGAACATATTGCAAAACTTAGTCCCAAAAAAATTGATTATGATTGTGTACCTGCATGTACTTATTCAAAACCAGAAATTGGATCAATAGGATTAAGCCAAAAAATTTTAGATGAGCGTGGTATAGATTACAAAGTTGTTAAATCATTTTTTAATGCAAATGGTAAAGCAGTGGCCAGTGATTCAACAGAAGGATTTATTAAAATACTCGTATCAGATAGAAATCAAATTTTAGGAGCTCATATTATTGGTTCCAATGCTACAGAAATGATTTCTGAGTTTAGTCTAGCAATGAGCAATAATTTATCAGTTGAAAATATTTTAGATTCAATTCATCCTCATCCTACTTTTTCTGAAGCTATTTTTGAAACTTTGATGCAGTTAAGATAAATGCTCATCAAAGTTCAAGATTTAAAAAGAAAAAATTTTTTAGATACACTTCAAATTCAAGAGAGTTTACGAAACAAGGTATTAAAAAATAACACTGACAATTATTTGATTCTTGTTGAACATGATCATGTATATACGCTTGGTAAAAATGCAAACTCTAACAATATATTAAATAGCACTTGTGAAATAATACAAACCCAAAGAGGTGGTGATGTGACATATCACGGTCCTGGACAATTAGTTGCATATCCAATTATCAATCTTAAAAAAAAGAAAATTGGAGTGAAAAATTATATTTCAATGATTGAAAAATTAATATCGAATATTTTAATTGATTATAACCTTGAACCTCAAATTCTAAAAGAAGAGACTGGTGTTTGGGTGCAAAATAAAAAAATAGCTAGCATTGGTATTCACGTTACTCGTGGAGTTACAATGCATGGATTAGCAATTAATGTAAATACTGATCTGGGTTATTTTGATAATATAATTTCTTGTGGAATTCAAGGAGTTAAAATGACTTCATTGGATAAAGAACTTGGAAAAAAAATACGAATGAACGATATTAAAAAGAGTTTAATCACTCATTTTAACCAAATTTTTTAAAAATTATGATTCATACTAAGCTGCAAAAACCAAAAATAAATATTTCAACAGATAAAAATTATAAAACTGTTAAAAAAATGGTTCAGGAAAGTTATTTAAATACAGTTTGCGCCGAAGCTAGATGTCCAAATATTTATGAATGCTGGAATAGAAAAACTGCTACGCTAATGATTTTAGGAGATACGTGCACGCGAGCCTGTGGATTTTGTTCAGTTAAAACAGGTAAACCAACCTGGAATGATCCTTTAGAACCAATTAGAGTTGCACAGGCAGTTAAAAAAATGGGTTTAAGACATGTAGTTATCACTTCAGTTGATAGAGATGATTTAAAAGGTGATTTCGGAGCCTCAATTTGGGCTGACACAATTAAGCAAACTAAAAAAGTTAATCCTGGATGTACTGTAGAAGTACTTACTCCAGACTTCAAGGGTTTTGAACCCGCATTGAAAATAGTTTTTGATTCAAAGCCAGACATATTTAGTCATAATGTTGAATGTGTTGAACGTATAAGTAAAGCAGTAAGAGCTCAAGCAAATTGGCAAAGATCATTAGGAGTACTTGAAAAATCAATTCAACATGGATTAAGGACAAAGACTGGAATTATGGTTGGTCTCGGCGAAGAAGTTGAAGAGGTTAAAAAAACCATGAGACAAGTAGTAGATTTAGGTGTTCAAATTTTTACAATTGGACAATATCTCCAACCAACAAAAAATCATTTAAAAGTTGAAGAATATATATCAAAGGAACAGTTTGAGCTTTATAAAGAATATGGATATTCTATTGGATTCAAAGTTGTTGAGTCAGGACCTTTAGTTCGTAGTTCATATCATGCTGATGAACAAGCAAGGATGGTTTTCAATAATGGTTAATAGATTAGTATCTTTAATTTTTGTTTTATTTTTTTGCGGATTCATTTCATTTATTGCTGTAAATGGTACCAATAAAATTTATGGAAAAAGTGAAGTACAGAATATTTCTTATAAACTTCCAGAATCATGGATTGCAAATATTTCAGACAAGCAATTTAGATTATTAGAACTATCTTTAGTTGATGGTGGGGATTTTAATGTAGTATTATTTGCAAATATACAAGGTACTGCTGAACAAAATATTGATAGATGGATTAATCAATTTCGAATAGAAGATTCAAATATTGAAACAATTAAGGACTCTTTAAGTTCAAAAAATATTAGTATCGTTGAGCTTTACGGAACTTATGAGGTTCCTAATATGATTAATCGCAATGCTCCGAAAGAATTAAAAGAAGATTATGGACTTTTGGGTGGAGTAATTGAATTTGGTAATAGCATTTATTTCGTTAAAGCTGTTGGTAATAATGATTTAGTTAAATCAAATAAGTCCAATTTTAACAAATTTGTTTATTCAATTTCATTAAAATAGCATACTTTAATGACATAATGGCATAGATTTAGTATTATTTTTTTACAAAATTAAATTAAATATGAAAGGCACACTTTTTGCACCTATAAAAATATGAATATGGAAACAACAAAACAATATCCGGTTATGCCGTTGAAAAATACGGTTTTATTTCCGCAACAAGTAATACCAATCTATGTTGGTAGAGAAAAATCACTAAAGCTAATTGAAGATCTTCCTGATGATAACAAGTATCTTGTAGTAGTTGCACAGCAAGATGGATCAATCGAAGATCCAAAAGAAGATGACTTATATTCATATGGTACTCTAGCCNTAGTACTCAANACATTCGANATGCCTGATAATAGTAAATCTGCCATTGTTCAAGGAGTCGATAGAGTTAAGATATTGAAATTTAATCAAGGTGATTCATACTTTATGGCGGATATTGAAAGAATTCAAGAATCAATCAACACGCCTGATGTACAAATTGAGGCTCTTGCTAAAAACTTGAAGAACTCGTTTACTGAATTAATAAAAATATCTCCAAATTTAAATGAAGAACATGCTGGAATGCTTTCTAATATAGATCGCCCATCCAGATTGGCAGATAGAGCTACTTCATTGTTATCTGTGAAAAATTCGGAGAAACAACAAGTTTTAGAAGAACTTGATGTACGTAAGAGGGTTGAAAATGCAATTAACCTCTTACAAAAAGAAATTCAAAGAATAAAACTTGGAGAAGAAATTCAATCTGAAGTTCAGGATGAGATTTCTAAAACTCAGCGAGAATATTATCTACGAGAACAAATGAAAACTATTCAAAAAGANTTAGGTGAAGATAGCCAAACAGTAGAACTTGACGAGNTAAAAAAGAAAATTGAAGATGTGAAAATGAGCGATGAAGCAAATAAAGTTGCNAATAAGGAGCTTGATCGTCTTGGAAGAATTTCTCCTCAATCTCCTGAGTACTCTGTAGCAAGAACATATTTAGAATGGCTAACTGAATTACCATGGAGTAAGTCTAGTAAAGATAATTTGAACGTAAAAGAAGCGCAAAAAAGATTAGATGAAGACCATTATGGTCTACCTAAGGTAAAAGAAAGAGTATTAGAGTACTTAGCTGTAAGGTCCTTAAAGAAAAAAGTAACTAAAGAAGAAACAGTTAGGGGTCCTATACTTTGCTTCACGGGCCCTCCTGGTGTTGGAAAAACATCATTAGGAAAGTCCATTGCAAAATCAATGGGTAGAGAGTTTGTTAGAATTTCCTTAGGTGGAGTTAGAGATGAAGCGGAAATTCGAGGACACAGAAGAACTTATATTGGGGCACTTCCAGGAAGAATTATTCAGTCATTGAAAAAAGCAAAAACGAATAATCCTGTATTTATGTTGGATGAGATTGATAAGCTTGGTTCGGATTTTAGAGGAGACCCTTCCTCAGCAATGCTTGAAGTGCTAGATCCGGAGCAAAATCATGCTTTTAGCGATCATTATCTTGAAGTCGATTTTGATTTAAGTAAAGTGATGTTCATTGCTACTGCAAATTATCCAGATAATATTCCTCCTGCGCTTTATGATCGTATGGAAATGATTGATTTTAGAGGATACATTGATGATGAAAAAGTTCAGATAGCAAAAAAACATTTAATACCTAAGCAAGTAAAAGAAAACGGGCTCACTTCCAAACAAGTCAAATTTAACGACACAGGAATTAAAGAAATTATTTCTTCATATACCAGAGAATCTGGAGTGAGAAGTCTTGAAAGAGAAATTTCTAATGTATTACGTAAAATAGCTGTAGATGTGGTAAACAAAAAACTCAAGACAGCTAGTATTTCTAAAAAATCAGTAAATGAATATCTTGGTATTCCAAAATTTCAATCTGATTTAGCAGAAAGAACTACAAAACCTGGTGTTGTCACCGGAATGGCATGGACTGCTGCTGGTGGTGATATATTATTTATTGAATCAAGTAAAATGAAAGGTAAGGGTGTTTTAACCTTAACTGGTCAGCTAGGAGATGTAATGAAAGAGTCTGCATCTGCTGCATTCACATATGTAAAATCGCATACTGATATTTTGAATTTAAAAGATGATTTTGCTGATAAAATGGATATTCATGTTCACTGTCCTGCGGGAGCAATTCCTAAGGATGGACCATCAGCTGGTGTTGGAATGTTTACATCTCTTGTTTCACTTCTAACTAATAAACCAGTTAAAAGTAAAGTAGCTATGACAGGTGAGATTACCTTAAGAGGAAATGTACTAGCTATTGGTGGAGTAAAAGAAAAAGTAACAGCTGCTCANAGATCTGGTATTAAAACAATTATCCTTCCTCATGCAAATAAAAGAGATCTTGAAGAAATTCCAGATCACATCAAAAAAGATTTATCTTTNCACTTTGCTAAAGAAGTGATGGATGTAATTGATGTTGCAATCCCTAATTTGAAAAAGTAGTTTGAATTTAAAACTTGATAAAAAAAGGCTACAACAAATGTAGCCTTTTTTATTTTTAGCAAGCTGCTACAAAAGCAATAATACTCAACACTCCCAANAGAATCATTGGAGGTACTGGTACTTCATCAGTAAATCCTCTTACCGTGTTAAGAACAACAATGCAAATAGTTGTTACAAGCCCAATTCCAATTGAACAGAGAACGACACTTGCAGCTGCTGGTTCTAAATTTCGAGACATGAATGCAATTAAAGCGACTGTTAAGACCATTCCTCCAAGAGCTGATCGAATTGCTGCAGCAGGATTAACTGCTTCTTTATGCAGTTCGCCCATTGAATTTTCATTAAATTTTTTAGGAGCAATAAACTTAAATAATCCTAAAAGTGTTAAAGCAACAGCAATGATTGTAAATGCTAAACTTGTTTCCATTTTCATCCCCTTTTTTTGATTTCTAAACTTTTAGAATATAAACAAATTTTTTTGGAATTTCTTGTATTGTAGTTTAACTTTTCGTCTCGGGCGATTAGCTCAGCTGGTCAGAGCGCCTGCTTTACACGCAGGATGTCGGAGGTTCGAATCCTTCATCGCCCACTTCCATGAAAAGATATAAATTTTATTTCTCAATTTATTTACTACTTCAAACAATTATTTTTTCTCAAAACATTACAATGGTTGATCCGTCAAATAATATTGGAATTGATAAATGGGGAATTGTCAATGATGGTGTAATGGGAGGAATCTCACAGTCCAATATTTATCTTAATGAAGTAAACAATATTATTTTCGCTGGTAATGTCTCCCTAGAAAATAATGGTGGATTTGCATCAATAAGGAGAGGGTTCGATGGAAATCAATTAAAAGAAACTTCTAAGTTTTTACTAAGAGTAAAGGGTGATGGAAATATATATAAATTTCGTTTGACAATGAGGGGTAGTTATGCGAATTATTCCGCTAATTTTAAGACTATTAAAGATCAATGGGTTGATATTGAAATCCCAGTTGAAAATTTTCAACCTTACTATTTTGGTAGAAGCATTAAAGCTCCCAAATTAAAAGTACAAAAAGTAAATTCTGTTGGAATTCTTATTTCTGATAAGCAGGAAGGTAACTTTTTATTAGAGATTGAACATATAAAAGCTTTTTAATTAAATTATTTTAATGGGGAAGCACATATTCAGATTAACCATTCTTTTTCTTATTTCGATCATATTTTCTTGTTCTGGAGGAAGTTCAACACAGTCTGTTGAAGATGTTGGTGACGATACCCCGGGCGATAATTCAGGAGGAAATGGTGGTGGAATAATTCCTGAACCCGTAGCTAGCTTTACAGTTTCCTCTTATAGCGGTGAAGCTCCTTTTGATATTACATTTACAAGTACATCTACCGGCGAAATCACTTCTTGGTTATGGAATGTGGATGATGATAGTGATATTGAAAGTACATATAATACTTTTACACATACTTATGATAATGCAGGTACATATGATGTATCATTAACAGTCATTGGACCTGGTGGTCAAAATGTTCATACTGAAAATGATATAATATCAATAACTGAGCCTGATACATCGACTGAAACCGGATTATTGAGTGAAACCATGTCTTATGATAATGAAACGAGAGAATATTTAATCTACATCCCTTCATCGTATGACCCAAATTCTGCTACTCCAATTCTGTTCGCATTCCACGGATTTAGTGGATATAGTCAATATTTTATTAATACAGCAGATTTTAGATCTCTAGCTGATCAGTTTAATTTCATCGCAGTTTATCCGCAAGGACTGGTTTGTGGTGGTGGAACTACATGGAACACTAATCCTCCAGGAGGAGATAATAAATGTAGTCAAGATGATATAGGGTTTTTTCCTGCATTACTTAATGAGATATCAGGCAATTATAATATAGACGCATCAAAAGTATTTTTAACTGGGTACTCAAATGGGGCTGACTTTTCATACTCAATGGCATGCTATCAAAGTTCACTAGTAACAGCTATTGCACCTGTTTCAGGATTAATGCCAATGAATGATTCAAGCGAATGTCAACCAAGCCATGCAACTTCAGTAATGATATTTAATGGAACCATTGATTATTCTAGACCTTACAATGGTATTGCTGGATATATGATGAGTGTAGATCAAACAGTAGCTTATTGGTCTCAGTACAACAACACTGATTCTTCACCGCAAACTAATATTGTTGGAGATATTGAAAATTACACCTACTTAAATGGTGATAACAACACAACTGTAGATCTATTTAAAATTGTAAACGGTGGTCACTATTGGTTTACCTTGTCATATAATGGAAATTCCATGGAGGAACTAATGTGGAATTTTTTCTCAAGTAATTAAAACCACAAATAATGCCTTTGCAGTAAAAAAATGATATATTGTCTTCATGGAAAAAACTGCAATCATCGCACTTGGAGGAAACGCTCTCTCAGACAAAAGTCAAGCTGGTACTATAAATGATCAGTTTAGCAATACTCGAAAATCATTAACAGAAATTATCAAGTTTTTAAAAGAAGATTATAATATCTGTATAACTCATGGAAATGGTCCGCAAGTTGGAGATGAGCTATTAAGAATGGATTTAACTCAAGATGAAGTTTCTCCGTTGCCATTAGGTGTTTGTGTAGCTGGTACACAAGGAACTATAGGTTACATGATTCAGCAAACTTTCCAAAATATTTTAAATCAAGAAAATATTGATAAAGAAGTAGTAACACTTGTAACACAAGTTGTTGTAGATCCAAAACATCCTTCACTTAAAAATCCAACAAAATTTGTTGGACAACGTTTTTCAAAGCAAGAGGCAGAAAAAAGAGCAAAGCGCATGGGATGGATAGTTAAAGAACAAGATCCTGGGGAGTGGAGAAGGGTAGTTCCATCTCCAGATCCTGATTTTGTAATGCATGGTATTAGTATTAGAACTCTAGTTGAGGCAGGTATTATAGTTTTAGCAGCTGGTGGNGGAGGTATTCCNGTTTTTATTGGTGAAGATGGGAAGTTTGAAGGAATTGATGCAGTCATTGATAAAGACTTAACAGCTGCAAAGCTTGGTAGAGTAATTCGTGCCGATGAATATTATATTGTAACGGATATTGAGCAAGTTTATTTAAACTATGGAACTGATAACCAATCTCCAATTAATCATATGACAGATGTAGAAGCCAAACAATTCCAAAAAGAAGGACATTTTCAACAAGGAAGTATGTGGCCAAAAATTCGTTCAGCTATTTATTTCTTAAAACATTATGGTAAAAAAGTTATAATCACAAATATCGATCATCTTCAAGATGCCATAGATGGAAAAGCTGGTACAACTATCGTTAAAGGGTAATGGATTTATTTTCAGCTAATCAATTAATGTGGGCAGCTTTTATAGTTGGTAATAGTGCTCCTGTAATATTTTTCATACTTTATTATTATCAAAAAATAACAGCAGAATTATTCAAGTTATATTTTTTGGGAGTATTAGTGGGACTTACATGGGAGATTCCTTTTGCATTGGCAGGAAAATCATTTCACCTTATTCTAATTGATTGGCCAATTAATCTACCTTTAGTGAGAAATATTACCTACTCATTTATTGATGGTCTAATTTTTATTGTTGGCATTTTTTTAGCAGAAGCATTTCTTAAAAATAAAGAATTTCTTTATACATTCAACACAACAGCATTGTTAATAATGATTATTTGGGGAAGTATTTCTGAGTTTTTAGTAGACTTGAACGGAAATGGAAAGCTGTGGTTATTTATTGATAACTGGTATAATCCTATTTTTATAACTATTAATGGTAATGGCTTAACTATTATTCCTCAACTCATTTGGTTTGTTGCTCCGATTGCGTACTATTTTACTATCTTGAGATGTCTATCAAAGAAAATATAAGACATGAAAAACGTTATGAAAGATCTCTTCTTTCGGATGCACATATTTCAAGATTGTCTGATAATTTTTTGTCACAGTGGTTAAAGATTTCAAAAGAATTATCATATAACACTGTAGGTCTTTATTATCCGTTCGATAATGAAGCATCTCCGCTTGAAATAATAAATTATCTTCATTCAAAGAATAAAGAAGTATTACTTCCTGTGATTGAAAATCAATCAAAAACCCTTTCTTTTGCAAAATATGATTTTAAATCTGAGCTATTAACTAATAAATACGGAATATACGAGCCAAAAGATAAAGAATTTGTAGATATTAAACATATTGACATTGTATTGGTACCTTGTGTTGCATTCAATAACCAATTATTTCGTTTAGGGATGGGAGGTGGTTTTTATGATCGAACTTTTTCAAAAAAGACATCAACTATTTTGATTGGTATTGCTTATAGTTTTCAGTTTCAAAACATATCATTTCAAGAAGAACACGATATAAAGATGGATTATGTGATTACCCAAAAAGAGGTATTAAAATAATTAAATTGGTTTTGAGGCACTATAAATGTTAACAATACCCAAAGATAAATATTTAATCTGAATATCTTTAAAACCAGCTTTCTCTAAAATCAACTTAAATTCTTTCCCATGTGGAAAATGTTCAGCTGAGGTTGATAGATATTGGTAAGCTTGTTGATTTTTTGCATACATTCTTCCTAGAACTGGAACAATAAGTTTTGTATATAGAAAGTATCCAAATCGAAATATAAAAAAGGAAGGTACAGCAGTTTCAAGTATAATTAATTTTTTGCCAGGTCTTAAAACACGTTTAATCTCAGATAATCCTTGTTCCAAATTTTCAAAATTTCTAACTCCAAAACCNATTGTTGCAACATCAAAAGTATTATCATCAAAACTCATATTTTCTGCATCTTCTAATTGAAATCTGATATTTGATAATCCCATACTTTTTTTATTGGCTAAATCCAACATCATCGATGCATTATCAACTCCAACAACTTGAACATTATCATTTGCAAAACATAGCGCTATATCTCCAGTACCAGTTGCGATATCAATTATTTTGCTTGGGCCATTCTGCATTGAAAGTTTATAAACGATATTTCTCCAATTCTTATCCATGTTTAATGTCATCATTTTATTGATTTGATCATATCGTGATGATATATCGTTAAACATATTTTTTATTTGAATTTTTTTTGATTCATTTTTTGAATTATCTGGTTTTATCATTTAATAAGATAAAAAAAATGGCAGGTAATGCACTAGCCATTTTTAAAGGTTTATGATTTAAGTATTTATAGCTATTTTTTTGTATGAAAAATCTCCCAAATCAATTTTTTTATTCCAAAGAAGAAGATAGATTGAACGTTATCTCTCACGGAATAGGTTTTATACTTAGTATCATTGGATTAATTTTTTTATTAAACAAAGGACTCCAAGATTTTAACCTACTTCGCTTTTTGAGCTTTCTTATTTATGGTATAAGTTTATCTACAATGTACATTGCTTCAACGTTGTACCATAACTCCAAAACACCAGAAGGAAGGTACAAATTCAGACTTTTTGATATGGTTTCTATTTATTTACTAATTGCTGGATCTTATACACCATTTACTTTAACTATTTTGATTGATAGTGGAGGTTTAACACTATTCTTATTGGTTTGGGTGATAGCTTTTATTGGAATAATCTGGAAAATTTTTACTGTAGGTAGCTATAATATTAGTTCAACATTATTATATNTTTTTATGGGNGGTCTTTGGTTATTTTTCATTGATGCTTTCATAAATGAAATTCCTCAAAATGCATTAATGTGGATATATGCTTCAGCTTCAACCTATTTAATTGGCGTTTTTTTCTATTTAGCCGATTCGAAGATCAAATACAATCATTTCATTTGGCATATTTTTGTTCTTCTTGCAAGTGCGTTTCATTACATCTCAATTTACTTTTACATTTAGTTTACCTACCTTAATGAAAATGAAAAAATATTCTGTTCCAAAAAATTTCAACTCATCCATTGGGCATAATAGTCTAGATAATTATCAATCTTTAAGAAAGAATGCTGAACAAGACTCAAACTCTTTTTGGGAGTCTGTTGCAAAGCGCATTGATTGGTTTGATAATTGGATCACTGTTAATAATACAGATTATTCTAAAGCGCATATCGAGTGGTTTTCAAATGGAAAGTTAAATGCATCTTATAATTGCATAGATAGACATATTGAAAATGGCTTAGGAGAAAAAACAGCTCTTATTTGGCAATCAAATGATCCAACTATCTCAACAAATGTCTCGTATAATGAATTATTGAAAAAAGTTTCATTATTTGCCAATGGATTAAAACGAGCTGGAATTAAAAAAGGNGATCGTGTATGCATTTANATGCAAATGATNCCNGANGCNATTGTANCNATGCTTGCNTGTGCNCGAATTGGAGCAGTGCATTCAGTNGTATTTGGAGCATTCTCNAGNGATGCATTAAAAAACAGAATCAATGATTCTNAGTGTAAGCTNCTTATTACTCAAGATAATGGAGTNCGAGGATTAAAATTTGATATTCCAATGAAAGAAAATGCAGATAAAATTGCAGATGAATGTCCTTCTTTAAAAANAATAGTTATGGTTGAACGTTCTGAAAATGACATGTTTATGAAAGAAGGAAGAGATATTACATGGAATCAATTTATTGATGGTTGCTCAAGTGAATGTCCTCCTGAAGTAATGGATGCAGAAGACCCATTATTTATTTTATATACTTCAGGTTCAACTGGAAAACCAAAAGGGGTAATGCATACAACAGGAGGATATCTTGTCTATGCTTCGCATACGCATGAACTAGTCTTTGATTATCATCAAGATGACGTATATTGGTGCACTGCTGATATCGGTTGGATTACAGGTCATTCATATATTGTCTATGGACCCTTATCAAATGCAGCAACTCAAGTAATATTTGAAGGGGTTCCAAATTACCCAGATTTTGGAAGATTTTGGCAAATTGTTGAACAGCATAAAGTAAATGTATTCTATACAGCTCCAACTGCATTGCGAGCATTAATGAAAGAAGGAGATGACTGGGTANCAAAATATGATTTATCNAGCTTAAAAGTNTTGGGAACAGTTGGTGAACCTATTAAATCTCCAGAATGGCATTGGTATTTTAATGTNATNGGNAATGAANAATGTCCTATTGTTGATACATGGTGGCAGACTGAAACTGGAGGAATTTTAATGTCTCCAATTCCTGGATGTGTTCCAACAAAACCAGGATCAGCCACATTACCATTACCAGGTATTATTCCAGCAATTTTAGATGAAGAAGGAAACCAAATAACTGAAAGAAATACTACTGGCTATTTAGTCATGACTCAATCATGGCCTGGACAAATGAGAACAGTGTATGGTGATCATCAGCGATTCATCGATACATATTTTTCTCAAGCACCAGGAAATTATTTTACTGGAGATGGAGCATATATTGATGATGATGGATATTTCTGGATTACTGGAAGAGTAGATGATGTATTAAATGTTTCCGGACATAGAATTGGTACTGCTGAGGTTGAAGGAGCTATAGGAGCTGCAAGTGGAGTGGCAGAAGCTGCAGTCATTGGATATAATCACGAAATCAAAGGCGAAGGCATTTATGCTTTTGTTACCTTGATGACAGGAGTTGATTCATCGGAAGAAATTAAAAAAGATATTTTAGATACCGTCACCAAAATCATTGGACCTCATGCTAAGCCAAGTGTTATTCAATTTTGTTCAGGACTACCTAAAACACGATCTGGAAAAATAATGAGAAGAATTCTAAAGAAAATTGCCCAAAATGAAACTGATGACTTGGGTGACACCTCAACACTAGCAGATCCAAGCGTTATAGATAGTTTATTACAAAAATAAGTTTACTTTTGATTTGAAGATTTAAATCTGGTCGAATGAGAAGTAGAGTTATGCTTTGTTTTTCTTCCTTTAACTCTTTTTCTCCAAAGCTCAAAAGAGCTTCTTTTAAGATGTGTTCTCATAATTTTTCGGACACCATTTTCTTTTAATCCAAATTGATATTCAATGGCTTCAAAGGGAGTACGATCTTCCCATGCCATTTCGATAATTCTATCAATATCTTGAGGCTTAATATCCAAATCCACCACCATGACACATTAATATCTGTCCAGTGACATAGTTGGATTCAGGAATACAGAACATATAGATTGCTCCAGCAGCTTCTTGAGGAGTTCCAGGTCTGCCTAATGGAATCATGGTTTTAGCTGATTGAAATACAGCAGAATTCACACCAACTTTGATTTTATTTCCTTCAATATCTATAAGCGATTCTTCTTTTTCAGCATCTGCATCAGTTAAGCGAGTTTTAATGAGTCCAAATCCTACAGCATTGACATTAACATTGTATCGACCCCATTCTTTTGCCATAGTTTTAGCCATCCCTACAACTCCAGCTTTTGCTGTAGCGTAATTTATTTGTCCAGCATTTCCAAACATTCCAGATGTAGAAGAGATATTTACTACTTTTCTAAAATTGGTAATTCCATTTTCCTTTTCTTCTAAAAACAGTCTTTTAATGTGAGGTTGTGCAGCTCTAAGAATTTTAAATGGAGCGGTAAGATGACATTCTAAAATTGCATCCCACTGTTTATCATCCATTTTTTGAATGACATTGTCCCAAGTGTATCCAGCATTATTAACAATGATATCTATTCCACCAAATGACTCTAAAGCAGTGTTAATAAATCGTTCTGCAAAGTCATCATCAGTAACGCTTCCATTGCAAGCAACTGCTTTTCCTCCTATATCNNTNATATCANATACAGTTTGATTGGCAGGATCTGCATCTAAATCATTTACGACAATGTGAGCACCATCTTTNGCTAACATTAAAGCTAACTCTCTTCCAATTCCTCTTCCAGAACCGGTAATGAGTGCTACTTTTCCTTCTAATTTTTTTTTCATAAGATTTCCTTTTTTAATCATCAATTTTACCATTTTTTTTAATTTGTTGCTCTATTAGTTTTTAAAGGTAGTGCATTGACATTTATATAAGTAAAGTGTACTTTACACATTAAAAATTTTATGGGGAAATAAATGATTAATAATAAAGGTCTTATAACAACACTTGCTTTAGCAGTTCTATCAACGTTATATCTTGGAAGTGTGTGGAATGATTTTTTTGGTACATTGAGTGTAAATGTATCGATGGATCGTCAACAGGCAATTAAAGCAGCCTCAGATGCTTCAAAGCAATTCGACATTCTAGATGATTCATTTGAGCAAGCATCTATATATAATTTTGACGATTCGTTACGAAATTTTGTTGAGTTAAAACAGGGTGGTAAAGAGAAATTCCAAGAGATAATCGATAACGATGTTTATTCACCATATAATTGGATGGTNCGTTCCTATAAAGAAGGTGAGATTGTTGAAGCGATGTTTCAATTCAAGCCTGATGGAAGTCCTAATGGATATAGAATTAAAATTCCTGAAGATTATGATTCAGATAATCTTGATGAAGAAGACGCCTTAGCACTGGTTGAACAAAACATTAATAATCAGTGGTCTGGAAATTTTAACGATTACAATCTTATAGAATCATCTTTTAAGGAAATGCCAAATGGAAGAATAGACCACTCCTTTCTTTTTGAACATAATCTTCAAGATATTGGTGAAGCAAAATATAGATTACGAGCAACAGTATCCGGCTCAATAATAAACTCTGTAAGTCCTTTTGCATTTGTGCCTGAATCTTTTCAAAGAGAATTTGCTAACATAAGATCTGATAATGATACAATTGCAATATTTGCCAATTTTGCTTTCTTAGGCATTTACTTGTTGGGCATTGGTGTAACTTCACTAATAATTTTTTACAGAAACGGTTGGTTGAGATGGAAAAAGTCAGTTTTAGCTGCTGCGTTTGTGGCTCTTTTTTCAAATATTCTTTTAAATCTTAATTTCTATCCTACGATTTGGATTGCCTATGATACAGCCTCCTCAAAATCTCAATTTTTAACAGAACAATTATTGGGCACGATAGCCAATGGAATTCTTATGTTCTTCCTTTTGGCTGCCTCATTTATCACAGCTGAGTCATTAACAAGAAAAGCCTTTCCGAAACATATTCAAATTTGGAAGACATGGAGTTCTAACGTTGCAAACTCAAAACGCGTATTAAATGATACTATTTTTGCTTACTTGATTGTTCCAATTAAACTAGCTCTTGTAGTAGCATTTTATATACTCATGGAAAGAAATTTTGGATTCTGGTCTCCAGCTTCATCATCATTTGATCCAAATTACTTAGCATCTATTTTCCCGTGGTATACAGGTTTAGCTATATCTTTACAAGCTGGTTTTTGGGAAGAAATGTTATTTAGNGCAGTTCCAATNGCTGCGGGGGTTTTAATNGGTCAACGATATAATATGCGCTTTACAGGATTAATGGTAGCTATGGTAGTCCAGGCATTAATTTTTGGTGCAGGACATGCTAATTATCCCGCGCAACCATCATATGCGAGGGTCGTTGAATTATTTTTACCATCAATTGTGGTTTATGGTATGATTTATTTACGATTAGGAGTTGTCTTTGCAGCTATTACTCACTATGTATTTGATGTTGTATTATTTTCTTTACCAATTTGGTATTCTTCAGGATACATTTTTGATAAGTTTATGACAGTTGTTGGAGGATTAATTCCTTTGCTTGTAATTCTATATTTTAGAATGAAACATCAGAAATGGTCTGATGTAGATTCTACATCATTAAATGAAGGTTTTGTACCTACTCCACCAGAGAAAAAAACTGCCGAAGAACCAGAAGTCGTTAGCACTGTTCCAACTGCTTCTAATGTTTTAAACCCAAAAATTATTGGTATAGCTCTGCTATTTGTAATTGGAATTTTCAGTACCTTTAAGCTGTCGAATGTAGAGGTTCCTGTTAATTCACCATCAATTGACAAAGAAAAGGCAATTTCAATAGCAAATCAATTTTTATCTGATAACAATATTACATTACCTGATGGATATAATGCCTATGCATTTGATGATAGCTCATATCCTGCATCCTCATTTGTTTGGGAGGAGCTTGGGNAAGAGACGTATTTATCGTTACTTGGATCTTACGTTTTAGGACCTAGGTGGAAAGTGAGGTTTGCAAAGTTTGATGGACCAGTAGAGTCACGTGCAAGAGAAGTGATGGTATCTATGGATTTTGATGGAAATATTTTGAGATTTAATAATAGGTTTCCAGAAGATGAAGCGGGTAACCAGCTAAGCAGAGAAGAAGCGCAAGTACTTGCTGAAAATGCGTTAGCTGAATATTTAGGTATGAATATATCTGCTGTTACTCTTACCAGTGCTCAAGAATCTCAAAAGCCAAATAGGTTAGATTGGACGTTTACTTTCACAGATAATAATGAGTTAGACTATGAGGGCGCAAAACTTCAAAATATTATCTCAATATCAGGTGATCAAATATCAGGATTCACAAAATTTGTTTTTGTTCCAGAAGATTGGGCAAGAATGAAACGAGATCGTGAAGGTTTGTCAGGTATTATAGGTACTCTATTTACCGTTCCTGGCGCAATTTTCGTTATAGGGTTGTTATTAATGAGATCATTTAAGTTATTAATGGATCGAAAAATCAATATTAGAAAAGGTTTAATTTTTGGTTCGTTTGCTATTTTTGGAATTCTTAGTGTCTTTAATGATTCATCATTCCTTAATACTTTGCCAACGAATCAACCTATTGAAAATTTGATGACTACATACTACATATCATCAATAGGTGGAGCACTGATTGCTCTTGGACTAATTAATATATTATTGTTTGGAACACTAAATAAAATTGTACAACCATCAATAAATAATATCAAAATAAAAGATGCAGTTCTTGGAGGGATAATTGTAGCATTAACCATGATTGCTTCATTGGTGTTAGCTGGCTCTTTTCAGTTAAACTTAAATCCAAATTTTGCAAGTTTTAATCTTACTTCATATTACCCAATCTATGATACATTGAATGCATATACGTTTTTTGGACCTATTGCTTTTAATATTTTTCTTGCAGCAGTATTGTATGATATTACAAAAGGGTGGAGCAATGATATCAAAGGAAACTTGATTGCTTACATATTAGTTGTTGCAGTATTTACAAGCGACATAGGGTTTCAATATGATATAGTAAGCTCTATAATGATTGCACTACTTTATGGTGCCTTAATTTTTACAATTTTTAAATTTATTATTAAGAATAACTATGCTATGATCCCATTTTATACATTGTTTATGCGATTTTATGACAGATTTGCTGCCACTGATTTCGGCGTAGCATCATCATATTCAAATGAATTATTGTTTCTGGGATTATCATTAATTATAGCATCTTTTGTAATGGCTTCTTTGACGAGGAAACTATTTAATATGAATGTAAAAGGATAAAATATATTATATTCCTTTCATGTCTTATTTTAATGGGAAAACAGTCATAGTAACTGGAGCTTCTTCAGGCATTGGTGAAGCAACAGCAAAAGAGTTTTTATCTAAAGGTGCTAAAGTAATTTTAGTATCTAGAAGTGAGTCTAAAATGCACGATTCATTTAAAGACTTTAATCAAGATTCATACTCTATCTATCCATTTGATTTAACTAATTTAGATGACATTGATTCTTTTGTAAAAATGCTAATAAAAAAAGAAGGTCCAATTGATATTCTTTTTAATAATGCTGGGGTAAGTCAATTTGGATATTTTGAGGAAAGCGATTTATCTGTGTTAGATAAAATAATGGAGCTTGACTTTTTTTCAGTTGTTCAATTCACAAAATCAATTTTACCTCATATGATAGCTAAAAAATCTGGTCAAATTGTAACGAACACAAGTGTTGCAGGGTTGGTTGGATCAAGAAATAGATCATTTTATTCATCAGCTAAATTTGCTTTACATGGATTTTTTGATAGTGTAAGATCTGAAATTATTCACCATAATGTTCATGTTACATTAATTGCTCCTGGAAGAGTAGCAACTGATGTCGGTAAAAATGCATTAACTGCAAGCGGTCAACCATACGGAAAAGATGATAGAGGACATAATAAAGGTTTAACATCCAAAGAAGCAGCAAAAAGAATTCTTACTGCCATTAAAAGGAAGAAAAGGGAAGCTGTTATTGCAAAGTGGAATGATATTGCATGGTTAGCTGTTTACATAAGAAAACTAGCCCCACGATTGTATTTTTTCCTCGCAAGAAGAATAGTAGCATAATTTTTTATGAAATATAGCATATTAGAAGATCCTCGTTACAAACATATTGCTGAACCTAAATCTATATTGTTTCAAATTTTTTCATTTATTTTCGATTTATATGCTAACACTGTTTTAACATTTTATTCTCCTGTAAAAGTCATTGGTAGAGAAAATATACCTAAAAATGAACCATTCATTTTTGTTAGTAATCACAATAGCCATATGGATATTGCAATTTTGGCTTATTCAACAAGAATGGGTTATGAAAAATTTGGTTTTCTGGCTGCAAAGGATTATTGGTTCGATAATAATTTTCGCAGAAGATTTTTTAAAAATCTAATCAACCTTATTCCCATTAGTCGAAAAACAAATCCTGAATCTTTAGATTTGGATGACACCATGACTCTTTCAAAAGCATTTATGGATTTGGGAAANAANATTATTATCTTTCCGGAAGGTTCNAGAGGTGAAGTAGGAAAAATNCAAAGATTTAGAAAAGGTGCAGTAAAGTTTTCAATGGGATTGGACGTACCTATCTTACCAGCCGCAATAATGGGAGCAGAAAAAGCATGGCCTAAAGGTGAAAAGTTTATTAAGCCTTTTCCTATTNCTGTGAAAGTTTTACCAAAAATTGATCCCCCAAAAACCGAAGAACTCTCTAAAACAGCTTATAATAAAGCCCTTTCAAAAATAACCAAAGAACTTGAAATCAAGATTTCTGAAGCAGTAAAAGAGCTTGAAGAAACTAAGAACCCTGACTAATTGTAATTATTGAACCACTTAAGGAAGCACTGTAACGAGTAAGTGCACCTGAAGCAGGTCCTGAAACTACATTGCCATTTAAGTCAAAAATTGAATTGTGACTTGGACATACTAGATTATTTGCTGCAGAATTAATATTTACTGTAAATCCTGCATGCGTACAGTTTCTTGATAAAGCTCTAACACCNGTAGTACTAGTTCTTAGAACAATTATTCCCCTATTATCGAAAGTGTCGCTTCCACTTAGAGCAATAGCACCACCAGTATTTTGTAAAGTTTGGTAAATCATGGAGGTATCAATTGTGATAACTCCAGAGGCTGCATCATAGTTGTAACCAGTGTTGACGCCACCACCATTATCTCCGCCACCGCCAGAATTACCGCCACCGCCGGAATCACCGCCACCGCCAGAATTACCGCCACCGCCGGAATCACCGCCACCGCCGGAATCACCGCCACCGCCGGAATCACCGCCACCATATCCACTATCAGATGATGTTGGCGATCCGCCACCACCACAAGCTTCAAGCAAAATTGCTGTACCACCAACAATAGTTAGTGTAGATGCCTTTTTTATGAAATCTCTTCTAGATGGGTTAGCAGCCTGCTCTTCAAAGCAATTGCAATCACATTTTGTTTTTTTTATTTCATCTGTCATGCTCGAAACTTAATAAAAAAAAATTAATATTAAAATTTGATAGCAAATTTTTTTTATATTGAGTTATGAAATATTGTAAAAAATATATTTTTAAGTGTTTTTTTATCTTAATTACCATTTTCTCAACATTAAATGGACAGTCAATTATAACACAGGAATCTTATGATGCTAGGTTTACTCCAAGAGAAATTGGGCTTCCAGAAAATATGCCGTATGTGAAATCTTTAATATGGGGAAAAGAAGGAGCATTTAGAAAATTAAATATTGGTCCTGAAACTAGAATTGAAGAATTACGATTACGAAGAAAAATGCTTCAAGCACATCAGTGGTTGGGTATAATAACTTTAGCAGGATTAGCTTATCAATATGATGTTGGAAAAAAGCTTTATGATGGTAATGATAGTGATTATTGGGAATCACACTATGATAAGCATAAAGCTATGGGATATTTTTCATATATGACATATATGTCAACATCCTCATTGTCGTTTTTTGCTCCTCCTGCACGAAAATATGATAATAATATGAACTCAATCAAATTTCATAGAAGAATGGCGGCCATACATTTTACTGCAATGATGGCTCAACCTTTTTTAGCAAAAAAGGCTGTCGAAAATGGTAAAAGGTATAATGAATTAATGGATGCTCATTTAAAAGCAGGAACAGTTGCGTTTTTTGCTTTGAGTTTAGATGCGTTAGGAATTACATTTTTTAAATGAAGAAGTTAATTTTCATATTGTTTTTACAATCTCTTTATGCTCAATCACTTGTTCAGTTTGATTTGGGTAAAAGTTTCATTTCATATGATGGAAAACATCCTGCTCATAATTGGACTGGAGTCTCAAAAGATATTCAAGGGACTTTTGAAATGAATAAGCAGGATTTAACCCAATCTAAGGTTGATTTGTATGTTCCAGTTTTTAGTTTTGACAGTAAAAATGCTAATCGTGATTCAAATATGTTAGATGTTGTTGAGGAGTACTACTATCCATTCGTTAGATTTACTTCATCAAAAATAATCAAAACTGAAAGCGGATTTGATGTAACTGGGAATCTAAGCTTTCATGGAATAACAAAAGAACTAACTGTACCAGTTAATTTAGATGAAGACAATGAAACTGTTATCGTATCATCAGATTTTTCAATAATGCTAAGTGATTTTAAAATTAAAAGACCTGCACTATTAACTGTTAAAATTCGAAATCAAATTGATTTAAAAGTCCTATTGGTGGGATCAATAGATAGTCAAAAATAATTTTAAAAGTTATCCAAATAAATAAAATGTTTTGTTTGGTACCATAACAAGCAAGAAAAAAATCATATGCAAGGAAATGATAATACCAAATATTGCGAGTAATTTTATTGTATTTTTATCCATTTTATCCTTTAAATAAGCGTTTTAATATAGTGATTTCTGGGAATAAAATATGAACTCTTTTTTGATAATTTTTATACTGTGGTCTAGTTCTTAGAATTTTAATTTCAATCCACGGTATACTTGCATACCAAAACATTGCTGTCATAGCTATTGGAGCTAATAGCAAGTAATTGAGTCCAGAAAAAGAAAACCCAAAAACAAAAATTCCCCACCAAAACATAATTTCTCCGTAGTAGTTGGGGTGCCTAGAATAGTTCCATAATCCCGTTTCAATTATACCTGTTCCACTAGGATGAATTTTTCGAAAAGCATGAAGTTGTTTATCGCTAATGATTTCTAATAATACTCCAATTATACATAATCCAAATCCTAAGAAAATTGTCCAATTATAGCTTTGTAAAAAATTTTGCGCCATTGGCATACAGCAGAAAAAAACAATGAAAGTAGGAAATAAATGAATCCCGCCAAGATTACCTATAATTTCAAATGAATTTCCGAGATTGTTTCTCATGTCAATATATCGCCAATCTTCATGGTGTAATCCATCCCAAGTTTTAATCCAGTTATAGGTAAGTCTTAATGACCAAAAAAGAACTGCTGTCATAAGGATTAAAGAAGGAGTATTAATCACATAATTATTTTCAGCTAACCAAAAGAATGCAATGAATGGAGGAATGACAGACCAGTATGGATCATAAAAAGATGAATTTTTAAAGTATACACTAAATGAATAAATGACAAATGTTGCAACAATATCAGCGATTAGAATTTGTAACATTGATGACATATGAGAAGAAAATTGTAAAGATATAAAACCCAAAATTACTGCAATAACATATGCAGTAAGAACCGTTAAAAGACCTTTAGTTTTTATTGTCATCGATAAGTGATTTCAATTCAATTTTTTCAAAAGATAAATAAATATATCCTAAAATAATAGAATACAATAAAAATATAGAATGTAATAGAATTGCAGCTGTCTGTGATTTATCAATTTCGATTCCGTAAAGAGTAAGAAAGTAAATAACAGCTAAATGGTATGTTCCAATTGCAGCAGGAGCTATTGGTAATGAAGTTACNATACTGGCAATTACCGTAATTCCAATATATTGTTGNAANGATAAATCAATATTAACAGACTTTAATAATGTATACATATAAGCGACAAATGAACACCATAGCAGTATGGAAATACTGCCAAGTTTAATTTTATTCTTAGATACTAATAAGTATCCATCAATAAAGTTTTTAGTAATCGAAAATTGTTTTTGCATTTTATTAGCAAGAGAATTATTGCCAAAAATGATGAATGAAGTAATTACGTATAATAGTAAAATTCCAATGGAGAATTCTAACCCTAANACATTTTTAAATCCGAAAAGAATTATAAAAATGCTAAATAANCCTACNATCCATAAGTCAATAATTTTTTCAGCNACTAAGCTTCCAACAAGAAAGCTAAACTTTATATTAGTTGAATTATTTGATAAGAGTTTTGCTCTGGCCAAATCCCCAGCTCTAAATGGAAGTATATTATTTAAGAAATATCCAACATGAGTTGTAGAAATATATTTCTGTAATTTGAAATCCTTCGGTGAATCTAACAAAATCTTCCATCTTAATGATCTAAGAAAGAAGGTGACAAAGGTTATTACAAATGCGGCAAAGATATAAGTCATATTTGCATCAGATAGAGCATGATAAATATCTTCTATATTTACTTGATTAAATGCAAAGTAGAGACAAAGCGTGGCTACGCAAAAAGATAGAATTTTTTTCAAGGATTTTGTTTATCTCTTTGGAATTCCCAATTGACGATTCTTTTTTTCATTTTTTCGCCATTTTCATCAAGATGTTCGCTGGTTTCCATTGGACTTTGATACTCAAGCGGGACATCTGTATTTACTTGACAATTGCTCATTAATCCAAGCATTGCAATAAGCATTATCGAAGCAATAATTGTTGGAAAATGTTTACCCATTTAATTTGAAGTCTTTGAAAAAGTTTGTTTTTGTCGCAAGATAGATTATTTCTACTAATCCAAATAGTTG
>FUFK010040391.1_pt1 | contig 68266 bp, 71 predicted proteins | sample 1021851 | NCBI WGS metagenome assembly FUFK01 (sample SAMEA51879418, study PRJEB19060) | metagenome | reverse complement strand
AAATCTTTTAACATTTTGTTTTCATATTGAACTTTTTCGATCAATCTATTTACTACATCACCTATAGATACAATTCCTATAGGAGCATTATTCTCTACAATTGGAATATGACGGATTTTGTTTATTGTCATTAACTCCATTAGTTCGTCAGAAAGAACTTCTTTTTCACAGCTAATAACTGTTTTTGTCATTAGTTGGTTAACTAATAAAATTGAATAATCTTTATTTTTATAATTTGATAATGCTTTTACTATATCTCTTTCTGATATAATACCGACTAGTTTCTTATTATTATTTATAACTGGGATAGCTCCAATATTATATTTTACTAACTTATTAATAGCATCTAGTAACTGATCATTTTCATTGACAGTTATGAGTTCTCTTTCAGTTAGTTTCTCTGCTAGACTTTTAGACATTTAATTATCCAAACCTTGCTTTCGAAATTTTAATGCTAAAATGTTTTTAAAACAACCTATTTTATTTGGAAATTTACTATCTATAAATAATAGGTTATTTTTTTTTAACTAATTCACATTTTTGATCTACATTAAAAGGCCAACACCATATAGATATAAATGGTATTCCTCCAACTTTCATACCATGAGGGTTGTAAGGTTCATTATAAATTATTGACCCTGATTGCATTTCTAACCACTTCTTTTTTCCAAATCTCCATTTTGTACCATCAGTTAAATTTAAATATAATTCAGGAGCTGCATGCATGTGATCTTTGTAAAATATGTTTTGCTCTAATAAAAAAATCCCTAACTTTAATTCTTCAGATTTAAAATATCCATCATTGGGCCCAATAAGTTCTGCATTCATATTTCCATTTAGGTAAATTTTCCCAATATTTGAATTTTTGTTATAGTATTCTCCATTATCTATTTTCCAATATAATTTGGTGTAGCCGTCAAAAATGGCATTTTTTAAGGGTATCATTTTATTTGAAGATATTGACGATAAACCATTTATTAAGGATTTATTCTTTGGAGGAATGTTTGGAATAAAATCATTTACCGTTTTTTTGTTTAGAATACTTTTTTTAATAGAATTACAAATACACTTTTCCTCATTTGTTTTGATATTTTCTTCAAGATATTTAATTATCTCTTCAATAATCTTTTTAATTTTATGCATAGAACTATTAATTATTTTATTTACAAGTTTTATATGATTAAAATATTTAATAATAGATATTAATAAATTTTAAATCGTATCTCTTTTCAAAAATTAAACTCAATTTAAGTCTACAATAATAATATTAAAAAATTTTTAAGGTAGCATAATATACATTTCATTAGGTTTACGCTTAGTATCTTATTTTTTTGGAAATATGATAATTTTTTTACCTAGCTTACAAGACTTATTTTACTTAATTCTATAAAGGACAGTTAAAACTTATAGAAAGCTAACTTAGTTGAAAATATAAAATTATTGGAAAATATATTGTTGAAATGATAGTTGAAGTTATTACAATTCCAGCTACTGCTTTATCATCTGCATCATACTTTTTTGCTAAAAGATAAGATGTTATTGCTACAGGAGCAGACATTTGTAATACCAGAATATAAAAGGGGATTTGATCAAGAGCTAAAATATTCCCAATCAATATAGATAAAGATAAACAGATAATTAACTTTAATATACTTAATTTTAGAGCTTTATATAAATGGGTTGAATTAAGGTTTGCTACTGCCACACCTAGGGTAATTAGCATAAGTGGAATTGCTAACTGACCTATTAATTCAAGTGTAGATGTGAAAAAAATTGGTGTTTGAGATTTTGTAGCTAGAAAAATTAATCCCAAAAATGTAGCAGCTAGTAATGGTTCATTTTTTAAAGTTTTTAAAAAAGAAGTTTCTCCAGAAACAAACCATATACCTATAGAAAAAGATAAAATTGAGGTAATTGAAAGAACTAAAACTGCATAACCTAAGCCAATTTCTCCAAACGCGAAGTAAGCTAAAGGCAAACCAATATTACCAGTGTTACCAAATGATAAAGGTGACAAATAGGTTTGAGAGTTTATTTTCAGGAGTTTAATAATAATAAAAAAGGTTAAAATTATTAATAAATAGCAAAGTAATGTAGCTATTGCGAAATTTAGTAAGATTTTTAAATCTATTTTTGTGTTCATAAGTGAAACAAAGACTAAGCATGGAACAGCTATATTCATACATATTCTAGTTACAAATTGCATTGGATAATCAAAACCACTTTTTACCCAGTAAAAACCAAGGCAAGAAAGGAAAAAAACTGGGAAAACAACCTCTAATACTTTAATAAAAATCATAAGTAATCAAAATTTAAATGATAAATATATTGCTTTGTTAAATATTAAAATTTAAGACTTTAATTTTGAGTCATAATCTTTAGAACCATCATGATATGTTCCAAATACTCTATCAAATGGTACTAGTCCGTCACCGCCATAATTAACATTAAAATATTTATGATGTAAGTAATGCATGTAGGCATGAGTATCAAATGTTTTATTTTCTGAGATTTCAACTTTATCGAAACCAACATGTCCAGGTACAGCTCCAAAACCAGCAAAATGTAACTGATAAAGGGCAATTATTGGATTAGAAGGAATTATAAAATGCCAAAAAACTGTACTAAAGTACAAAAAATGTTCAATTGGGTGCATAGAAAGGGATGACCAAGGACTAGGATTTACTGATTTATGATGTACCGAGTGCACCCATTTATATAGGAAAGGTATATGGATTAATCTATGAATACAATAAAAATGAAAATCATGAATTATAGGAACCATTAATACCATAAAAATGAACCAAAATGAATTTTCAAAAAAACTTATCCAAGGTATATATCCATTAGAAAAGGTCCATAGCATTAAAACTTGTAGTAAAGACCAAATTGGAACACCAAAAAGCATTGATCTGGCCATATTATCTAAAGTCTGATTTCTAAACCAAAAAAACTTTTTCTTTAAATCTTGAGGAAATTGGTAGTTATATTTAAATCTGGTTGATTGTTTTCTTTTTACATAAAGTGGAATCTCCCATCCCTGATACCAAATAAATGCTAAAACCATATTGATAATCAGAATTTTGATGATCCAGTCCCATGCTAAAACAGCCATTATTTCAATTGGTGGAATTACTAGAAACCAATAAATCAGAGACGAAATCATGAATAAAATATTATAGGGAAAAAAAAATGCTGGTATCCAGGCTAAAATTTTTTTTGGTTTAGGAGGAAACAGCCAAATAGGGGCTGGCTCCAATAATTTATGAGGTGCCCAATCACCACGGTTATCACGGCTACCAAAATCTTTATCATCCATTCATTTACTCTTTTAGTAGAAAATAATTTATACTTAATGAATATATATTATTTTATCTCGTGTAAACTAATTTTGGAAATATCGATTTGGCGTTTTTAAAAGTAAATATAATTTCAAAATCAATAAGTTGTGAAATCTAAATAAATACAATTCCTAGCTTTAAAAGATATCTACATAAATCGTAAATAATAAAATAATTATTTTTTTTGAATGATTTTTAAATTTTAGTTAATATATGGCATTTAATTTTTAACTAACTTAATATTTCTGATATTTCTATATTTTAATACTATAACTTTGATTATATTTTCTTTAGCTGTATTTTTTTTATTAATAACTCCTGGTCCTGGGGTTTTATCAACAGCTGGGATAGGATCTGCATTTGGATTTCGGTCAGGGATTAGATATGTTTTTGGCCTTTTTATTGGAACAAATATTGTTGCAATAATTGTAATTTCTGGTCTTGCAACTGTTGTTTTTTCTTTTCCAATTGTTAGGACAATTTGTTTATTTTTGTCTTCTATTTTTTTTATTTATTTAGCTTTAAAAATAATTTTGAGTGATACAAAATTGAATTTCTTGAAGTCTCAAGATATTCCAGGAATTACGCATGGTGTAATGTTACAGCTTGTTAATCCAAAAGCTTATATAGTAAATTTAACTTTTTATTCAGGTTTTGCTTTTTTTCCTGCAAACTTTGGTTTGGAAATACTAATTAAATTAATAATAACTAATTTAATCTGGNTACCAATTCATTTAATTTGGTTATATGCTGGCGTTTTGTTATATGAGATGCCACTAAGTGAAAAAGTGAGAAACAAACTAAAGTTTGTAATGGGAACAAGCTTAATTATAGTGGTTTTGTTATCAATAATTTCAATATGAAATCATTTGAAAAATTAATTGGTAGTAAATGACTAATGTGATCAAGCCAACAAATATAAATGATAAAATTAATGAAAAAAGAAAATAAGTAACAAAAAATTAAATATNAGGAGATAAAAATGTATGCAACTGTTACAGAGTGGGAAACAGAAGCACCAGCAACCCCTGAGAGTTTTAATGAAATGGTGGCACTAGCGTTTAAAGATTTTAAAGAATTAGGTGCAACTAACTTNCGCTTTATAAAAACTGGTGAAAATCGAGCTCGCACTATGACTTTGTGGCCAAATGAAGAAACCGCGGCCTTGGCAATTGAAGCAATAGAATCTGTTGCTAACTCATATCCAGGAGTTAGATTTTTAGGTAGTGAAAAAGGACCACTCTTAGCGGAGTATAATTAATTTATTTAATCAATAAGTAGTTCAAAGGCTATCAAATTTTATAATAAAAAGCCATACTTTCTAGCATTAAATGACAGTCCTGACATTCAACTTTTCCATCCAGATGCATCCTTAAGTTGGGCCAAATAGCTATTTGATTAAAGGTTTTGACTTTAATTAAAGAAAAATAAAAGGAGCTCTTTTTGTAATAACCAAACAGACACAATAACAAATAATTTTATACATTTTAGAAATATTATTCAACTTTTCTATGTAGGTTTTGTTTTGATAATATGTTTGAGGTTTTAGACTTAATTTCTATTGTTTCAACTTCAGATTTTCCTTTATGTTTTTCAAGTTCTTTAGCTAACTCTGGCATGGAAATAAGTTCATCTTGATCATCGCCTGATGAATGCACAACAACCCATATACAGTCATTTTTACTTTGGTTAAAAGGAGTGTGGGGAATATTTTCAGGAATAAATATTTGTTCACCTTTCTTAACTAAAATGTGATTTTCCAACTTCTCTCCATAGAATAGAGTACATTCTCCTTCTAACAAATAAGCGATAGTCTCTATTTCTTTATGTATATGAGGTATAGAGTGAACTCCTGGTGGCATTGGTAAAATATTCATGCAAACTTTTTCAGAGCCAGCAGTTTTTCGAGATACCCCAGCATTATATTTAACTCCTTGGCCTCCCAAATATTGTTTTCCAGGTTTTATTAACTTGACTTCTTTATTAATCATTTTTTAACCAATCGATTTAGTGGATTTATTTTAGGTATTTTAAATGTAAAGATTTTTTGTTTTTATCAAGAGTATATATTTTTCTTTGATGTTTAAAAGTAGCATTTTTTTCGAACATAAATTTCACTCAATGATTTTTCCATGAAAAAAGTATATTCTTTTGTTAAATGGTTTTTTTTTAATATTTTATAACTTTTTAATTATTATTTTTGTCATTATTCCAAATATTATTCAAAAGATTTGGGTTATCCTTAAAACTAGAATATTTTTAGTAAGTACTATTATTTAATTTTTTGGATTGGAATGATATAAAATAATTTCTTAAATATAGTTTAGATTAAGTAAAAATGTTATTTTATAAGAGAACTGTTTAGGGTTTTTTGGATATAAAGGCCAAGTTATTTGCAGGCATTTGCTCTGTATTTAGATGGACTAATCCTGCCTCACTAAATAAATTCAATATATCTATATCATTTTTGTATCCCAAATTGAGATCAGCATTAATTAAGCTGTAATGAAATTCCATATCACCCTTACTAATTAGCTTACCGTTTCGCATAAAAGGTCCATAAATAATTGAAAGTCCTTTTGGAGCTAGTGCTTTTGATATTTCTTTAATTAAAATTTTTGTCTCTTTTATACTAATCAAATGTAGCAAGTTTACTAAAAGAATAAGGTCTTGATCTCTATGCTTTTTAGACCAACCTTCCTCAGTTGCATCTAATATGCATGGTGGCCTTAGGTTCTTTAAATTTTGGTCATTACTCCAGGATTTAATACTATTTAAACGAGTAATATCCACATCTGAAGGTTGCCAATTTAAAAACGGTAAGGCAGAGGCAAGTTTTACAATATGCTGTCCTGTTCCGCTGGCTATCTCAAGTGCGTTACCTGGTTTGGTTACAGTCTTTCGCACTAATTGAATAATAGGTTTGGCATTTCTAGCTGCTGCAGGTGCAGTGAGACGGCCGTCGTTATGGTATTTTACAATGCTGACTATCTTAGGAAGATTTCGACGTTCGGCCATATTTAGAAATTAAATTAATAAAAAATTAAGTTACTCATATCAATTTTTAGATTAAAACTCTACACTATTAATATTTAAAAAANTTTTCATATATTTTCATGTTTTTTGATAACAATTTATTTACCGTAGAAAAAAGATTATTATCAATATTATTGATGACTATTGGATCTGTGGCGATAAGTTTTAACGGACTAGTTCTTAGGAATATAGAAACCGCAGATGATTGGACCATTATATTTTATCGTGCTTTATCATTCTCAATTACCATATTTATATATCTCTTTTTTATACATAAAAAAAGAATTTTTAAAAAAATTATCCAAATTGGAATTAGTGGTTTAATTGGTGGGTTTGTTCTAGGAATTTCAAACGTATGTTTTATTTTATCTATGACTACTACGTCAGTTGCCAATACTGTTTTTACTATAAGTCTTATCCCATTTATTACTGCATTATTTTCTCTATTAATTCTAAAAGAAAAACTTGCTCAAATTACCGTTTATACAATGATAGCAGCATTTTTTGGAGTTTTAATAATGTTTTATGGATCTTTAAAAATTNGAGAGCTNTNGGGAAATATGCTTGCTCTTATAACAGCTATTTCTTTTTCNATTTATACGATAATTATNAGATCNAATAAAAATATTGATATGCTGCCTTGTTTGTTAATATCTGGCATAATGGCCATGGGATTAACTTCATTTCAAAATGTTGGTTCCTTACAAATATCAACCCATGACTTTTTTCTTTGTTTTTTATTAGGTGGAGTTCTATCAGGTTTTGTAAATTGTTGTTTTGTATTTGCCACTAGACACTTAATAGCAGCTGAAGCAACTTTATTCTTCTTTATAGAAATTGCATTAAGTCCATTTTGGGTTTGGTTATTTTTGAACGAAATAATAAGCCCCAATACATTAATTGGAGGTATAATTATATTAATTTCTATTCTTATTAGAGCACTTTATTTGCGACATAACAAAATAAAGATATAAAAATGTTTAAATTAGTTTTTTTATTTTGGTTTTATTAAATTTTTCTCTTTAAATGATACTAACATTCCAGATAAGAGAATAAGTAACATACCAAATATAATATATTTTGAAATATAATCTGATAAAAAAATAACACCCCAAGATGTTGCAAAAAATAAGAATGAATATTCAAAAATGGAAACAAAACTTGTCTCTCCTTTTTGGTACCCATAGGTTATAAAAATACCTCCAACAACAGAAAGAAATGCATGGATTATAATTATTAATAAAGATTGACTATCTAATAAAGTTAAATTCATAGTGATAAATGATTTTGAGATTGGTAATAATGAAAAAAATGAGTTTAACTCTAAAAAAATGATAATTATTAAAGATGTAAGGCCTATTCCTAAAAAAAACATAAACATCAAAGACCTAGAATCTTCTTCTTTACACCATTTTCTCGTTGTAATAGAGGATAAAGCATAAAAAGCCCCAGCTAGTATTGGAAATATAGTTCCAAATGTAAAATCCCATATATTTATGTTTAAGACTATCAATACTCCTAAACTGCCAATGAAAACAGAAGCTATTTTGATAAAGTTAAGCTCTTCTCTATATATGAATCTAGAAAAAATTATTACAAAAATGGGTGAAGTAAAAAGACCAGCTGCCACCTGAGCTATTGGAAAAAAGGCTAAGCATCCGAAATATATTAACATAGAAATGACCATTAAAGCTGTTCTATAGAATACAAGTTTAAATTTTTTTGGAAAAATTATTTTATAATTTTGATTGAATGAAAATAAAATTAGCAAAGGTATTGCGATTAAACTTCGCATAAAATGAAATTGCCAAAGGCCAATTTTATCAGTTATAAAACGGATATAATTGTCACCAATTGCTAAAACTAACATTCCAATTGCAATAAATAGACCCCCTTTTATATTCATGTAGTTTTCTTAATTTTANTTTTTGTAATTTTTATTTTAATTATGTTTAGGATTATATCTTTTGAATAAAATTACTTGATAGTTTTGTACATGCCTTCATTTGTATTAGCACCTGCCATTAATACTTTTGATTGGTAGTTTANAATATAATTATAAATAACAAGGTCTTTTTTGTTAAATAACCCTCTAGGTCCTGCAAAATTATACCAACCACTTTTATCATCCAAACCTCTTACTAGCATTGCAAAATCGTGATCATTGTCTGTACCTTTAACATCAGGTTTAACATATCTTATTGCCACACCAATACGCCTTTCATTTGAATTATTAATACCAGACGCATGAAGACATTTACCATGGTGTAATGACATTTCACCTGGTCTTAATGGTGCAAATACTGCATCCTTTTCACTAATTCCTTTAATTTCTTGACCTCTTGATAACAAATTATCCTTATGAAATGTATCTTCATGTTTAAGAATGTTTTTATTGTGACTTCCTGGGATAAAACGCATACAACCCGCTTCAATGGTTACATTACTTAAAGCAATCCAAGCTGTTACTTCACCGTCAGTTTCACCCATTCCCCAATAGGTAAGATCTTGGTGCCAAGATACAATTTTAGAAGATCCAGGTTCTTTAATAAAAAGTTCGACAGACCAAACTAAAATATTGGATCCTAGTAATAACTCAACATGGTCTAAAATTTTTGGTGATTTTGACAAATTAGCTAATAAAGGAATTACGATATGGCCATTAACCCTAAAATATTGATCTAACTTTTGCCCAGAGACTCCATTCTTGAATTTCAATTCAAGATCTTCAATTTCTGAACGTATATTATTGGTTTCATTTTCTGAGAATATTTCTATACCATAGCAAAAGCCGTTTTTTTTATATTTATTTACGAAAGATTTATCAATTGAGTTCATAATATTTTAAAATAATGATAACGGATTTATTATAACTATTCAGTCAAAAAAAAAAAAATCAATGACAAAATTTATTAATTTAATTAACTTAATTTGCAATTAACAAATAAATTATAACTATTTAACTCTAAAAATATATATACCATCATAAAAAGAGAGAAAAAATGTGCACAATTACTACTGATTTTTTTTTAAGATTTCACTTATGATAATTAAAAATTATTCAAAAAAAAATGAAAAAAAATTATAATGGAGGATGTAGTTGTGGTGAATTTAGATACCGGATACTAGATGATCCAATATTCACACATGCATGTCATTGCACTCTTTGTCAAAAATATACTTCCTCGGCGTTTATATTACATTCAGCAATTGAAACTTTAAATTTTTCAATACAAACAGGTACTTTAATAAATAGTAATGGTCCTTCTGGTAGCGGATCATTGCATAAAGTATTTCGTTGCAGCGAATGTTTAGATCAAATTTATAGTCAATTTAATTTTATAAAAAATAATAATATTTTAATACTTAAAACTACCACATTAGATGATCCAAATTTATTTCCACCACAAGCACATATTTTTATAGAGAATAAATTAAATTGGGTAAAATTAAATGATGATATTCCAAAATTTAAAAAAATGTATAATAGAGAGGAAATTTATTCCCTTGAAAGTTTACAAAGAAGAAGATTAGCGGAAGCTTAGTTTAAAAGATGGCCCAATTTTTTGATTTAATTAAAATACCATTGTATTATATTATCTCATTTTTCAATCTATATTCTCTCCAAAAAGTATAACATCCTGATAGTACTATAATAATAGCACCAGATATAGTGAAGAAATCAGGATTTTCTTCCAATATAAAAACAGCCAATATCAAAGCAAAAATAAGTCTAGTATAACGAAAAGGAGATATGACGGATACATCGCCTTTTCTAGTAGCTAAAACAAGCATAAAATATGAAAAACAGGCTATGATTGCGCTTAATATTATTAATTGCAAATGAACTAATGAAAATGTTATAAAAGGTTTACTTATTGGAATTAACAGTATTCCACCCAAAGTAGTTGCAATAAAGGCATATACTGAAATTGTTAAAGATGGGATATCTTTATTTATAGTTCTTGTGATGAGGTCTCTAAGACCCAAAAAAAATATTCCTAAAAACGCAAAAATAGTGGAACTTTGAAAACTATCCATACCGGGTTTTAATATTAAAATAACACCAATAAAACCAACTATAACTGCTGACCAACGTCTCCATCCTACTTTTTCTTTAAGAATAATTGCAGATCCAGCTGTCACCAATAAGGGAATGGCTTGCAAAATTGAAGAAACTGTTGACAAAGAAATTAATGATATTGCATATACTATAAAGATTGCTCCCAACATATCTGATAAAGTACGTATAAGTATAATTGGATTTCTCAAATCTTGGTATCTAAAAGGTGGGATTTTTTGGATTTTACCAACTAAAATTAAAAGACAAACTGAAACTATACCTACTGACAAAAGAATTTGGGCAACTGGCATATTTTTTGACAAGATCTTTATAATTAAGTCTTCTAATGCGAAACTAGCCATTGCTAATGTCATAAAAAGAATCCCACGAAGATTTTCCAATTTCTCTCCTAGATTTTAAAAATATTTAACTTATAAAGATAGGTTTTTAATTCATTTGAATTAATATAATTGGTATATTAAAAAAAAGCTAAGCATGGCTAATCCTAAGTAAGTAAAAAGCATACCTGAAATTCTTAGGAATGGGTTAAATTCATAAAAAGAAAAGCAAATAGCATGAGCTAATCTACCATATAAAAAAATTAAACATGTTATTAGCAAGTATAAAAATGGAGTTTCATTTTTAATTTCTAAAATTAGAAGAAGTATTAAAAAAAGTGGGACATATTCTGAAAAATTACCATGTGATCTAACATTACGTACTAATTTAGTTTCATTAATTTTATCATCCATTCTGAAAATCAATCTCATAACAGGACTGCCCCTAAAATATCCAACTCTAAAAGAAAGAAAAATATAAAAAATTGTAAATAGTGAAGCAAAGATTGTTGTTAAGTACAGGTCACTCATAATTAAAATTTTTATAAATTTATTTAGGTATTAAATTTAATTAATATTCCCCCTAGCGGGATATTTTTTATCAATAATAAAGTTTAAAGAGTTAATTATGTCTTCAAATTGTGGCCTAGCAAAGGGCATTGATTGTATATATGCAGAGAAAATAGTTTTATCAGGTTTAATTAAAAATAAGCCTGGTTCAGGAAAAAAATCTAATTCATCAACTCCTACTGATGTTTTACCTCTTCCTTTAGATATAAATAAATCCCATTCCTTTGCCTTTGCAATATCAAGGTCATAAGCTAACCTTAATTCTGTTGATCCAACTTTCTGCAACATTTGTGTAGCTCGAGTTTTATCATCTGAGGAAACAGTTACATAGTCTACTCCAATATTTTTTAAAGTTTGTACATATTTCATCATCTGTTTGAGATAGNTGATGCATAGTGGACAATGTAACCCTCTTATAAATATTACCATAGTAAAATTTACAGGTTCTTCATTAAATAAATTAAATTCACTATGATAAACGGTTGGTAAGACTAAATTTGGTGCTTTTCTTGTGGGAGTAATCATTAGAATATGTAAAATATTATATTTTTATTATTGTTGAGATTATCATGTTCTTATTTTTTCATCTAGTATTTTATATAAAGATTAAATTCATAATTAAAATAATAAAATAAAAAATAGGTTCACTTATAATCAGAAATAATCTAAACCCATTATTAATGTAGGATAATATGATTGTTTAATTAAATTATGTTTTTATTAAGAAACTCATTTTTTTTTCAACTTTGTTTTTTCATATTTTTTACCTCTCCCTTATACTCTGAATTACTCAAAAACAAAAAATTTCCTGATAGTAATAAATTATTAAATGTTAACGTGGGTCTTTCTACTTTAAGTGCTCCAAAATATGAAGGATCATCAAAATCAGTAAGCAGAATTATGCCTTTTTTCAATTTAAAATATAAAAATATAACATTTAATCCTGTAATGGGATTAAATGTAAATTTTCTAGATAATAAAGGTTGGTTATTGGGTTATGGCCTAGGGTTTAATTTTGGTAGGGATCCTGAAAGTGACATCAATCTAAATGGATTAAAAAAAGTTAATTCTACATTTGAGCCTAAGTTAAAAGCCAAATATAAAAATAAATATTATTCGATTGCTTCAGAAATTTCATATGATTTGCTTAAAAGAGGACATAAAGGAGTATACCTTAAAACATCTTTTAATACTGGATTTCCTTTAATAAAACTGAAAACCTTTATTATTCCATCTTTTTCTTTTACTTACGCTGATAAAACATATTTGAATAATTTTTTTGGCGTTGATGACAGGGAAAATTTATCTTCAGGGTATTCAAAATATAATTTAGAAAGTGGGATAAAAAATATTTCAGCAAGTTTAATGGTTATATATAATTTAAATGATAGAATTAGNATAAATAGCAATTTGATTTATAAAAAATTGGTTGGTCAGGTAGCAAATAGTCCACTAGTTTCAAAAAGTGATGGTATAAGCACAATTTTTTCAATTGTATATAAATACTAAAAATAAAAATAATTTTATATTTTTAGTAATACTTTTTATAATTTTTAAAATTTCTTATTGGGATCTAGTCCTGGTATCCAGTTTGTCCCAGCTAGTGGAACACGCGCCATTGCTGCTGACTCAATCGTTAATGCACATAAATCTTCTGGTTCTAGATTTCTAAGATGACTTTTCCCACAAGCTCTGGCAAGAGTTTGTGCCTCTAATGTAAGAACTTTAAGGTAATTTGATAAACGTTTTCCTCCGTCCATAGGGTTCAGTCTTTTTGCAAGTNTNGGGTTTTGTGTGGTTATTCCAGCGGGATCATTTCCTTCATGCCAGTCATCAAAAGCACCAGCAGTTGTTCCTAAATTTTTATATTCTTTTTCCCATTTAGGATCATTATCACCTAATGCAATAAGTGCTGCTGTTCCTATCGATACTGCATCTGCACCTAAAGCTAAAGCTTTTGCAACGTCTGCTCCATTCCTAATCCCACCAGAGACAATTAATTGTACCTGTCGATGGAGATTTTGTTCTTGCAATGCTTCAACTGATGAACGAATACAGGCAAGGGTAGGAATACCTACATGCTCAATAAAAATATCTTGTGTTGCTGCTGTTCCACCCTGCATTCCATCAATAACTATTGCATCTGCACCTGCTTTTATAGCTAATGAAGTGTCATAAAAAGGTCTTGTAGCCCCAATTTTAACAAATATAGGAATTTTCCACTGTGTTATTTCTCTTAATTCAATAATTTTAATTTCTAAATCATCTGGTCCAGTCCAATCAGGATGTCTACATGCAGATCTTTGGTCAATGCCATTGGGTAAGTTTCTCATTTCAGCTACTCTATCATTGATTTTTTGACCTAATAACATTCCACCACCGCCAGGTTTTGCTCCTTGACCAACAACAATTTCTATTGCATCAGCTTTTCTTAAATCATCTGGATTCATGCCATACCTAGAAGGTAAATATTGGTATACTAATTTATTTGAATGCTGGCGTTCTTCTTTGGTCATACCTCCATCACCTGTTGTGGTAGAAGTACCTGCCAAAGAAGCACCTCTTCCTAAAGCTTCTTTCGCAGTAGCTGATAAAGCACCAAAACTCATACCAGCTATCGTTATAGGGATATCAATTTCTAATGGTTTTTCTGCATTTCTTGTACCTAATTTCACTGTAGTTTCACAGTTCTCTCTATATCCTTCAAGTGGATATCTTGACATAGAGGCCCCTAAAAAAAGAAGATCATCGAAGTGAGGTATTCTTCTTTTTGATCCACCCCCTCTAATATCATAAATACCCGTGGCAGCAGCTCTTCTAATTTCTGCATTTACTTCTGGTGTAAATGTTTGAGAAAAAATAGGTTCTGTTTTAGGTGTTAAGGATGGTTTACTTTTTTTTGTCATCAGTTTCCTTCAATTAATATTTTGATAAATTATCTATATCGAAATTATAAAGCTTTCTTGCTGATCCATATCTTTTAAATTTGCTTGCTTTCAGATTTATTTTTGATTCATCAAGTAATTGTTCAAGTTGATGCTTATGTTTGGTCGACACTTCTTTTTCTATACAATCAGAACCTAAAGATCTAACAGATCCTTTTACAAATATTTGGGCTTCATAAATACTATCTCCTAGTGAATCTCCAACATCACCACAGACTATAAGTTTTCCAGATTGAGCCATAAATGCTGACATATGGCCAATATTACCTTTTACAATTATATTAATACCTTTCATGGAAATACCACATCTAGAAGATGCATTACCTTTTATAACCAGGATGCCGCCGTGACCGGTTGCTCCAGCATATTGACTGGCATTTCCTTCAACAATTAATTTGCCTGACATCATATTTTCAGCAACTCCAGGTCCGACTGAACCATTAACTTGTATGGATGCTTTTTTATTCATTCCTGCACAATAATAACCGGTAGATCCATCAATTTTAACATTAATAAAATTATCTAAACCTACTGCAATTGCATGGTTTCCTTTTGGATTAGTAACTAACCATTTTTCATTTTCTTTGGATTGCTGCAATTTAGAATTTAATTCTCGCAATGTTGTTTTATTAAGGTCAATTTTATTCATTTTTATGGTTCCAAAAATAAACTTTAGCAGGTTCGGGCTCCCATATTTCAGCATGATCAATTTCTGGTAATTCTGAAAATGCTCTATATTCTGAACCAAACGCTACATAATAATCATTTTCAGCCATAACGGCTGGCTTACATGAAATGGGATCTCTTAATACTCCAAAACCGTCTTTTGTGCCAATAAGGAACGTGTAAAATCCATCTAACTCAGACAAAGCTAACTCTAAGGATTGTTTTAATGATTTTCCATTTTTTAATTGCAAACTTATAAAACTTGCTGCAACTTCTGTATCATTTTCAGTTTGAATCTCCATTCCGTTTCTTTGGAGTTTTTTTCTAAGCTGGTTATGATTTGATAATGAACCATTATGCACTAAACATTGATCAGAACCTGTATTAAATGGATGCGCTCCCAGTGTTGTTACTGCACTTTCAGTAGCCATTCTAGTATGGCCAATTCCGTGAGTTCCATTCATCTTTTTTATACCAAATTTTTTAATTACAGTTTCTGGTAATCCTACTTCTTTATAAATTTCGATATTTTCTCCAGAACTCATTAGAGAAGCTAAGGGAAAAAAATTCTTTATATAGTTGTTTATATAACTGAAATCTTTTTTATAAATTCTTAAAATAATATGGTTGAAATTTTTAATGACAGTTAACTTTAATTTTTTTTTATGGATAAGCTCTTGTTTTAATTTTTTTAAATCTTGATCAGGATCCTCAGATCTTAAGGTTAATTTGATTTGACCATCATTACTTTTGTTATAAATAGCTATACCTGAACTATCTGGTCCTCGATCACTCATAGTAATTAACATATTTGAAAGTAAATGACCTAGCTGATTATTCAAATTATTATCTTTCAGAAAGAGACCAACAATTCCACACATTCTACTTCTAATCTATTTTTATATGAGTTCTTAAATAATAAAATACTGACATTATATCATATGGTATCTATAATCAATTTAGGCAATATGTGTGAAACCGTTTAATTGGATAAATCATTTAGAACCTGCTAAAGGCCCACCTCCAAATAGTACATTGAGTTTTTTAAAATGGTCTTTATCCGGAAGTTTTAAAATACTTTCTCTTTCAGGTATGTTATCTATTTTAACTGGTATTACTGAAGTATCAGCAGTTTTACTGTTAGGTTTATTGATTGATGCAGCTCTAAATTCAAGTGTAGATAACCCACTTGGAAATAATGTTTTCTTGTTTTCAGCAGGATTAATGTTTTTTTTATTAGTCCGTCCAATAATCTTTGGATGCTCCTCATATATGCAATCTGTAATTGTTACTCCAAATATTTTTAATCTAGTATTGTCAAGAATTCATCGCTGGTGCATTGGTCATTCAATTCCTTTTTTTGAGAATGATTTTGCTGGTCGGATTGCTCAAAAAGAAATGCAAACAGCAAGGGCCGTAACTGATGTTGTAGTAGAAATTTTACAAACAGTTTTATTCGCACTTGCATCTCTTATTGGTGCAGCACTAATGTTGTTATCGGTAAATATAACTCTAGCAATAGCACTTATTATTTGGCTTGTTTTTTATATTTTTTTAATTGGATATTTTATGCCTATTATTCGATTGAGATCGGGAGAAAGAGCTAGTTCAAGAGCTATGGTGACAGGTCAAATTGTTGATACTGTTACCAATATCAAAACAGTCAAACTTTTTGCCCACAATAAACATGAAGATAGAGAGGCCATAAAGGCTATGGAGAATTTTCGTACTTCTTCTATAAAGTATGGGGAAGTTGCTGCTTGGTTCAGGTTTTGTCTTAATGGACTAGCAGGTGTTTTGCCAATTTTAATGGTTGGAGGAAGTCTTTGGTTCTGGAGTACTGGTCAAGTAAGTGCTGGAGATATTGCTGCAGCTGGTGCTATTTCTTTAAGATTATCACAAATGATTGGTTGGGTGAGTTATGTACTTATGACCATATATTCAAATTTTGGAGAAATTGAAGATGGTGTAAAAACTTTAACTAAACCGTATAGTTTAGCTGATGCTAAAAATGCATTTCCCCTTAAAATTAAAAATGGTGAAATTAAATTTAAAAATGTAAGCTTTGCGTATGACCGTGACATTGGTGGAGTTAATAACATTTCTTTGACTATTTCTGCTGGTGAAAAAGTTGGGCTTGTTGGCGCATCTGGTGCAGGAAAGTCTACTTTAGTATCTCTTTTATTACGTTTGTATGATCCAGAAGGAGGAGTTGTAAAAATTGATGATCAAAACTTATGCCATGTAACGCAGGAAAGTCTACGCAAACAAATTGGTATGGTTACCCAAGAAACAGCCCTTTTTAACAGATCTGCAAAAGATAACATTTTATATGGAAAATCATCAGCTAGTTTAAAAAATTTAATAAATGCCTCTAAAAAAGCTGAAGCTCATAATTTTATTCTTGATCTCCAGGATCATAAGGGTCGTAAAGGTTATGATGCTTTTTTAGGTGAACAAGGCGTAAAATTGTCTGGGGGGCAAAAACAAAGAATTGCTTTGGCTAGAGCTATATTAAAGGACGCTCCCATCCTTGTGTTAGACGAAGCTACCAGTGCTTTAGATAGTGAAGTAGAAGCCTCTATTCAAAAGGCTCTTGAGATTGTAATGGAAGGTAAAACGGTCCTAGCTATTGCACACCGATTATCAACTCTAAATAAAATGGATAGAATAATAGTTATGGATAGAGGTAAAATTGTAGAGAATGGTACGCATCGTGAATTGTTAAGTTTAGGAGGACTTTACGCTAAATATTGGGCACGTCAATCTGGTGGCTTTATCGAAACTTATCAAGCGGCAGAATAATTAAAGATCATTTTATAATTTCAGCTAATTTTACTTTGATTGTGGATTACCTGGTATTGGAAGTCCAATAAGTGAATGGTGGGCTCTAGCATATTGGGGTGGATAAGCACATTCTTTTTTGAAAACTTCAGCTGCATGCCAGGCCCAACGAGGGTTATATAGCATCCCTCTACCTATAGCGATCATATCTGCTTGTCCCGTACTTATTATACTTTCAGCTTGTAAAGGTTCATTGATTTGACCAACTGCAATCGTTGGTACGCCTACTTTGTTTTTTATATGTGATGCGAAACCAGTCTGATAAGACGGACCTGAAATAATTTCTTGTTTAGGAGAATTTCCACCGCTTGATACATCAAAAAAATCGCAACCAAGTGCTTTAAGTTTCATCGCAAATTGTGTTGCTTCTCGCAAATCCCATGAAGAATTTTCAACCCAGTCTGTAGCTGAAAACCTTACTCCTACAGGGTAATCCGTAGATATTTCCTCTCTTATTGCTTTGAAAATCTCTAGGGGATATCTTATTCTATTTTCAAAACATGAACCATATTTATCTTTTCTTTTATTACTTATTGGGGAAAGAAATTGATGAATTAAATATCCATGAGCCATATGTAATTCAATAATATCAAAACCTATCTCTACAGCTCTCTTAGCTGATTTTACAAAACATTTTTTGATATATTCCAAGCCTTCTTCATTTAATTCTATTGGCAATGGCCAATTTGAATTATAACTTTCTGACGACGGTGCAACTGTTTGCCAACTGTCTGAATTATCTTGATTAAGAGGTGTACCACCTTTCCAAGGTACTTGAGTTGAAGCTTTTCGACCTGCGTGGGCTAGTTGTATACCAATTTTTGTATTCCCATATCTTTTCACAAATTCAATTATCTTTGATAATGCTTTTTGATTTTCATCAGAATATAAACCCAAGCATCCAGGAGTAATTCTACCTTTTTCTTCTACTGCAGTAGCTTCAACAAAAATAAGAGAAGATCCTGAGATTGATAATTGGCCAAGATGCATCAAATGCCAATCAGTTGCGGAACCATTCACTGCTGAATATTGGCACATAGGTGCGACTACTATCCTATTAGATAAGGTTAAATTTCTGATTGATATTGGTGTAAAAAGTTTTCTATCCATTGTACAACCTTAAATATTTTATTTTTTATTTTTAAATTCAATAGGACCTTTTTCATTTATCCAACCTGCAAAACCATCTGAAATATGTGTAGCTTCAAAACCCATATCTTTTAATGTTGAAACTGCTAGTGCAGATCTCCAACCAGCTGCACAATGAAAGACATATTTTTTATCTGAATCAAATATATCCTTAAAATAGGGACTATCAGGATCAACCCAGAATTCAAGCATTCCTCGTGGAGCATGGAAACTTCCAGGAATGAACCCTAATTTTTGTCTTTCTCTAATATCTCTTATGTCTACAAAAATGACATCATCATTTTCAAACAAATTAATTGCTTCTTTCGCATTAATTTCATTAATTTTGGTTTTTGCCTCTGCCACCATACTTTTAACTGTTTTATTCAATTTTTTCATAATTTTTTCCAAATAAAATAATTAACTAAATTTTTATGATTTTGTTTCTTAAGTCTATCCTTCTAATTTTTCCAGATATAGTTTTAGGAAGATTTTTAGTAAAAATAATCTCTCTTGGATACTTATAAGGAGCCGTATTATTTTTTACAAATTCCTGAATTTCTAATTTTAGTTTTCTATTACCATTATAATTTTTTCCTAAGACTATGAATGCGGCTACTATTTCTCCTCTTACTTTATCTGGTTTAGCTACAACTGCTGCCTCAACAATATATGGGTGCTCTAGGAGTACACTTTCTACTTCAAAAGGACTAATTCTATATCCAGAAGATGTAATGATATCATCAGACCTACCTACAAACCAAAAATATCCATCTTTATCCTTGGTAGCAGTATCACCTGTAAAATACCATCCATTTTTAAAAACTTCAGATGTTTTTTTTTGATCTTGATAATATCCTCTAAAAAGTCCTGGAGGATATGGGTCTGTAATTTTAATTCCTATATTACCAATTTGATTTATTTCTAAGATATTTGCCTGATTGTCAATTATTTCTATTTCAAATCCTGGACAGGGCCTTCCCATAGAACCTTTTTTTATTTTCATACCAGGAAAATTAGCAATTATATTGATTGTTTCTGTTTGCCCATATCCATCATAAACGTCACACCCCGTGGCATTTTTCCATGAACGCATTGCCTCCGGATTTAAAGGTTCTCCTGCACTAAAACAATGTCTAAGAGAAGAGACTTCAAAATTAGCTAAATTTGATTGAGCCATAAGTCTATAAATAGTAGGTGGAGCGCAAAAAGTAGTAACTTTATGTTTTTTTATAATTTCTAGATGCTCATCTAAATCAAAACCGTCATTATCATACAAAATAATAGTACAACCTGCTAGTAAAGGTGGATATAATAATCCCCATGCAGCCTTAGCCCATCCAGTATCTGTCAATGTCCAATGTATATCGGTTGATTTTAAATCTTGCCAATATTTCTGTGTAATAATATGTGAAAAGGCATAAGATTGGTCTCTTTCAACCATTTTTGGCATCGCAGTACTGCCAGATGTAAAATAAATCAACATTAAGTCATTGGATTTTGTAGGTGGAACCATATCCCTGCCAAAATTTACATCTGACTTTTTGCAAATTTCATCATAATTATACCAATCATCTTTTTTATCTTTAACTAAAATTTTATATTTTAGTGATTTACAATTATCTTTTATTTTATTTATTTCAGATGAACTTTCTGATGTTGAAATAATAACCTTTGCATTTGATTTCTTGGCTCTATATTCAATATCTTTAGCTTTGAGCATCTTAGTACATGGAATTGCAACCGCTCCAACTTTTGAGCAACCTAAAATACAATAGTACCATTCAGGTATTCGAGGTAATATAACTAAAATATTGTCTTTTTTTTTAATGCCAAAATTTTTTAAAGCATTCGCAAATTTGGAAGAATTTTCGTTAAGTTCCTTATAGCTAATTTTTTGGACTTTTTTTGTACTTTTCTGGATTGCTATAAGTGCGGTTTTTTCTGATTTTCCATATTTATCTGAAATAATATCAAAACCAAAATTAAAATTATCTGGGCATTTTAAATCATGTGATGAGCGAATTTTTTCATATGAAAAGGAAATGTCTTTTTTCAATGATAATCACCAATTTTTTAAATTTAAAAATTCAAATTTTATAAAAAGTATAAATAAATTATTTCTAACCTTTAGCATCATAGCTATTAAAAACTTTTGTTGTACCGTCCTTTTTTACAAGAAATACATCATATGCTTCTCTCTTCTCTTCTGGTCCCATACCAGGTGATCCGTAAGGCATTTCTGGTACTGCNAGACCAACGGCATTAATTTTTTTATCAATCAAAGAAATGATATCTTCAGGTGGAACATGACCTTCAATAATGTATTCATGCACCCTTGCAGTATGACAAGAAACCATATTAACAGGAATTTTATTTTTAATTTTAAATTGCACTAATTCCGAAGAATACATATCTTCTGAAGTGGCTTTAAAACCTTTTTTATTTAATATATTTATCCATTTTTTACAGCATCCACAATTAGGATCCTTGTAAACGTGGATTGGAATTAATTCTTTTGAATGAGTTTTAAAACCAAAAAAAAATGAGGTTAAAATGGTACTAAATATAAATTTTCTTCTATTCATATATAGCTCATTAAAACTATTAGTTAGATATTTGGTATCTATCTTCTTTATCCATCTGGCAGTAAGCTAACTCTTCTATATCTCTATCTTTACCAAATAAATAGTTAAATTCTGAGGGAGACGATTTTTTCCAAGACTTGTAGTATTTAAGTAAATATTCAAAATATTCTTTTGATTCAAGGTTTTCTAAGTAAACATCCTCATATTCGTTTACTACATTATTTGATTTAGAATAATTTTTCATTTTATACCTGCTTATTAACGACTCGAAATAATATGATTAGACTTTGTTTGCAAAAAAAATACAAATAAAATTTCTATATAAAAAGCAAAAATTAAAGTCCAAACATAAGTAAGTAAATATAATATTCCACTGCAAACTTTAACTATAAATTGTAACTAATTGAATAATTGCAACTATTACAAAAATGCCTGAAAAGACAAATCTAAGTATATGAAAAGGGATGTTTTGTAATTCCTTACCATAATTTGTTTTAGAAATTTTTTCATCCATATCTTTTATGAGAACCATGAAATTTGTTAATAGACGAATTATGCCAAAGGCGCCGATAATTGTGGGTCCTATTACTGATGCAGCTACTAATAATTCTTTTCCTGAAATATTACCAAAAACAATTACCATCATTGTTGATAGTTGACTAATTGTAGTAAGTACCATGACAATTAAGAAATAATAGAAATTATTAGTTTGAATTGATTGTCTTAAAATTTGATCCATTTTATTTCCATTTGATTATTGAAAAACTTTAATAATACAAAACGATTTTAATACTAAAATTCTTTAATTGAACTCTGAAAAACTGTCGCATGCTCTAATAAATTATTAATAACAGCAACCTTTTTGATGAATTAAAAATTTTCGTTGGTATTATCTAAAGTTAAAAAGTTAAATCATATTGCAAATTTTAAAAATGTTAATAATCTGAGATTAATCAAATATATTCTATTGTTTGATAAGATTTGTTTTGGAGGTAAATATTATGTCAAAAAAACACTATATATGTACGCATACCTGGAATGATTCTGAATCAAGAAAATTAGTCATAAAACAAACTAAAGGAATGACTGACAAAATGTTTTTTGAAGCATTAAAAAGTGAAAAAGCAGAAACACTTCAGCACTGGATGGGTAAGGATGATTTTTTTTTCTGTCATTGGTATGCAGAAAGTGAAGATGCAATTTTTGAAAACCTCGAGAAAGCAGGATTTAATTCCTTAATGATGACATTACCAAACGAAATGCCACGATTTGTAAGTGTTTACAATATTACAAATGAAGAAATGCAAGATCCAGATGGTTAATAAAAAATTAAATCAATCAGTTTTTTTAAATATTTTTAATTTATTTTAAACTTAATTATCTACCAAATATTTTTCTTTTAAGTTTTTTTCTCTTTTTTTATTCCAAAAGTACCTCTGCATCTTAAAAAAGTTCTTAATTTTAAATATTAAATTGGGTTTTGAAAAATCAATTGTATTTCCTGAGGGATAGAAAACTTGGATATTCATTTTTCCAAAATCTTCTACAGCTTCTTTTCTTTTTTCTAAATTTTTTAAATTTCTTAGATTACTTACTTTGGCAGCTTTTTCAGAAAGTAAAATATACTCATTACTGTTGATAGAATTTTTCATTAATCTGTGAAGAATAATTACATCTTGTCCTGCTATCTCTTCAAAATTTCTAATTTTTTTTATAAGGAATTCTCCATAGTGAACAAAACACTTTAATTTTAAATTTATCATGTTATTACAGGGAGTACATGGGCATGATTGAACAAACAACAGTTCATTAATTCTATTATTAAAGACCTCAATACTTTTTAATAATTTTTTTATGAGTTCAATTGAGAATTCATTAGTATTTTTTGGAAGGGCATAAAATAATGCTGCATCCCCTTCAAGTTTATTGATAGTTAGGGTTCCATCTAACTCATTTATGACTGTTTCCAATAAGTCACTTATAATTAGTTCGCCATGGCCGTCATTAATCTTATCAAGAAATTTTTTAAATAAATTAGAATTTTTTGAAGCGTTATGTGCTTTCAGAAATGAAGTATATCCACTTATATCCACTACTACAATAAAACCTTTATTAATTATCATTAAGATCAACCTAACATAACAAAAACAAGATTTACTTTAATTGAAACATTTAAAATTTAAAGATAATATTAATTATTTATTAAAAAATAATAATTGAAAAATTACAAATATCTAAAATTTTTGAAAGGAAAAATAATGGCTTTATATATCATACTAGGCACTTATTCTAACAAAGGCTCCGAAGGTTTAGTAGAAGGAAGCTCAGACAGAAGAAAAGCTATGGAAACTCTTACTTCAAGTGTTGGAGCAAAGTTAATTAATTATCATATTACTAGAGGTATTTATGATTTTACTATGCAAACGGAAGCAGAAAGTTTTGATCAGATTGCAGCAATGAATCTTAAGGCCAAAGCTGCTGGAACTGTTGGCAAATTGGATGTATTAGAGTCACTAGATATTGATGAGGTGAGGAAAATTGCCAAAAATGTAAATTTTCAACCACCTAGAGCTTAATTTGAATTTAAATTTAATATATCGATGAATCATGGGATTATTTTTAAGAACTCAGGATTTTAGGTTTAAATCTCTTAAGGATTATAATTTCCAGCCTAATTACATCACTATAAGTGATAAGGAAATAGGTGTTCTTCGAATTCATTACGTTGATGAAGGAAAAAAGACTGATCCTGCTATTATACTTTTGCATGGTGAACCATCCTGGTCTTATCTTTATAGACATATGATACCTATTCTTTCAAATAATGGTTTTAGAGTTGTAGCTCCTGATCTAATAGGTTTTGGGAAAAGTGATAAACCAAAGGATAGAAATAGTTATACCTATAAATCTCATGTAACATGGCTCACTTCATTTCTTAATCAATTGAAAATTAAGAATTCAGTACTATTTGGGCAGGATTGGGGAGGATTGATTGGTTTACGAATACTTGCAGAGTCACCTAATTTTTTTAATAAAGTAATGATAGGTAATACTGCTTTTCCTACTGGAGTTGAGGATTTAGGTTCTGAATTCTATAAGTGGAGAAACTATAGTCAAAATTCAGAAACCTTTAAAATTGGAAATGTAATTCATAGAGGTACATTTAAAGGTCTTTCTGGCGAAGAAATAAATGCTTACGATGCACCTTTTCCTGATGAAGAATATAAATCTGGAGCACGTCAGTTTCCATTATTGGTACCTGATTCTATTGATGATCCAGCTCACCATGATCAAAAAAAAGCATGGGGAAAATTAATAAAACTGAGAAAACCCATTTTAACATGTTTCTCTGATAAGGACCCAATAATGAGAGGTTTAGAAAAAGTTTTTATCAAGAATATACCAGGTGCAGCTGGTCAGGATCATTTTATAACAAAAAATGCTGGGCATTTTTTTCAGGAGGATGAAGGTATCTTTTTAGCAGGTCGATTAATTAAATTTGCCAAGAATTAATATTTATTGAGATTATAAATAAATTAATCTTTATAATTTAAAACACATGAGGAACCAATGACACCAAAGTTAATGAGTTATAATCAGATAGATTTTCAATCTAAATTTCATCTTGAAGCAGAAATAAAAAGAATTGAAAACACTGTCGATACAATGAAGCAACAGTTTAAAAAAGCAGGTTTACTTTCTTTTACTGTGACTCAAATATGGAATAAGCAAGGAAATAACAGACTGGGCATATATTATTCTTACAAAGACGAAAAGGCCTTTATTGCATGTCAAAAACTACTTAATGGTATTCCAGAGGATGAAGATAATCCCTCAATAGTAAATGCCGATAGAGGTATAGTTGTTATTCACGAAATCCTAGATGGGTGATTAGGATTTAAAATTTCGATTTTTTATAAGACCTATCTTTAAAAAAAATTTTTAGAATTTAAATATAGTAAANTGTCCTATTTGATATGTGAAGAGGTAATATGACTTTTAGACCAGTTAAATTAGAAACTCAAGCCATACCTACTATGGAAGGAGCTGGAGTAAACTTACATAGAGTATTTGGCTTCAATGACCCTAAGGAGAGTGATCCTTTTCTAATGCTTGATGATTTTAGAAATGATAATCCTAAAGATTATATGGCTGGATTTCCTTGGCACCCCCATAGAGGGATTGAAACTATAACTTATGTTCTTGAAGGTAAAGTTGAACATAAAGATAGTATTGGAAATGAGGGCGACTTATTAAGTGGTGATGTTCAGTGGATGACTGCTGGATCAGGCATTATGCATCAAGAAATGCCATCAGGAAATTCTAAAGGACAAATGCATGGTTTTCAACTTTGGGCAAATCTTCCATCTGACCAAAAATTCATTGCTCCAAGATATCAAGATATTGCATCAAAGGATATAACATTTTTGGAAGACAATGATGGTTCTAAAATAAAAATAATAGTTGGCGATTATAAAGGCATGAAAGGCCCTGTAGATGGTATAGCATGTGAACCGCAATATTTAGATATTTATATTCCACCCAACACTCAAAAGATTATTGAAGTAGATACATATAAAAATACTTTTGCATATGTTTTTGATGGTTCTGCTAATTTTCAATACGCATCTGATCCTATTGGAGTTCTTGTAGAAAAAGAAATCAATGGTCAAGAATTAAATATAAGAGATATGTCAGGTAATAGAACTTTAGTTCGATTTGATACTGGAGATTCAATATCTGTAAAAAGTGGAGAACTCGGTGTAAGGTTTCTTTTAGTATCAGGTAAACCTATCAAAGAGCCAGTAGCTTGGCATGGTCCAATTGTTATGAATACTAAAGAGGAATTAATGCAAGCTTTTTCAGAACTGCAAAATGGAACATTTATAAAAAAAAATGACTAGAAATTAATAATAAGTTTTAAATTTACCTGGTAATGAAACTTCTAGTAATTCTAAATCTTTAGAAAAATCTTTGTATTGTGTTCTCATTTTAGGAGGAATAACAAATGCATCACCAGGAGATAACTTGAAAGGTTCTTTGCCTTCTCCACTTAAAACCATAGTTCCTTCCATTACAAAATTAAATAAAATATCACTGTCATGATATGTTTCAGGACTTTTATTGTTCTCGGGACGGATAATATGAACTCCTGCAACATTCTGGGTATTTTGTGCTATACCCGTATCTCTTGAAATAAAACCAGGAACTCTAAATTTTTCCCATTGAGCCTCTTCAGCCTTATGGTGCACAAATTTTTGACCTTTAAATCTTCTATTTTTATTAACTGTCTTGTTTGGTAATTCCATTTTATGATCAATAGTTGTGATGTGATCAGCTGGTACACCAATTTCTATAACTTCAATATTATCGCTTGCGTATAATACTTGATGCCTTATTTCTGGAGGTTGGATTACGCAATTTCCTGCATGAAGTCTAAGAGGTTCACCTTGATCTTCATATACCAAATCCACCCAACCTTTGTAGCAAAAAATTAATTGAAAACCAACAGAATGGTAGTGAACCATATCTGGTACTGGACCACCATCTGGTATTCTGATGTGACTTGCAATAATAGAGCCACCTAATCGATCTGGAATTAGATCTCTATAATGCATCCCAGCTCTTCCAATAATCCATGGAGCTTGATCAGCTAACTTTTTAACGACAAAACTATGTTTTGTTGTTGGTAATACGACAGGTGGGTTTATTTCATCAATTTCTATAATGGTATTGTTTGGTGCTTTAAGTATCTTTTTACCTGATGCAAATTCATCCGGGTTTTCGCACAAAATTCTAATTTTTCCTGGAGAAATTATTGCTTCTTTATCTATTCTAATTCGGATACCATGCCCAGAAAAAACTGCAACTGTAGGATTATCTGCAGGATAAATCATATCCATTTGCATTTTTAAGGTATTCGTAAAAAAAGGAATATCTTTTCTTAATTCTTTTGTAGGTAATAAAAATTCAGCTTTTATTTCCATGATATTCTTCAAAATTATTTTNATTTTTTATTTTAATACTATTCAAATAATTAATAAAGATTATAGTTTAAATTTTATACTGATTTTTTTATAAATATTTGGAGTTATTTTGATATATTTGCACAAATTTCTTCCAATACTTTTAAGCCCCATAGCAATACTATTATATTTTATGGTCTTTTCTTTTTTTACAAGGAATAAGTGGTCAAAGTTGGTGTCTATAATTTTACTTTTGATATTTTCTAATCCAATTGTAGCTAATCTTGGATTAAAATATTTAGAGAAAAAATATCCAATTTCAGATTTGACTGAAATTAAAAAAGTCGACTCTATAGTGGTATTGAGTGGTATGTTAAAACTAGTTGAGCTAGATAATAAAAAAATTATTTACGAATTTAGTGAATCTGTTGATCGTTATGAGGCTGGAATTCAGCTTATGAAAATGGGAAAATCCTCTAAGATAATTTTTACAAGGGGTTATTTACCCTGGTCAATTGGTATTCCAGAAGGTGATCATTTAAAAAAAATAGCAATAGAAAGAGGAATTAATAAAGAAAATATTTTACTTACAGGAATAGTAAAAAATACCGAGGAAGAAGCTATGGCTATAAAAAAATTAATTAAAACTGAGGAGAAAATAGCGTTAGTGACATCGTCTTTTCATATGCCACGAGCATTGAAATTATTCCTCGATAATGGACTTAAAGCCATACCTGTTTCTGTAGACCAAAGAGCTACTAATCAAAAAATCACTTTTCTTTCATTCCTTCCCAGTAGTGGTGCCTTGGATAATAATTCTCTTGTTGTAAGAGAATTATTAGGTAGGATTTATTATAGTTTAAAGACTTATCTGTTTTAAATAATATTATTAATATGAGTGAAATTATTTCAAAAAAAATGATTGATGATTTTCAGGAATTGGGTGTTTCTTTTATACCCAAGCTCTTTAAGAAACATATTGATAACTTAAGAAAAGGTATTGAATTTAATATTCAAAACCCTGGTCCTTATGCAGCAGAAAATCTTCTTAAACACGAAAAAGGACGTTTTTTTGACGATTATTGTAACTGGAATAGAATTCCTGAATTTGAGAAAACTATTTTTGATAATGACATAATAACTGCGGCAGCTAAATTAATGCAATCTCAGACAGTACAACTTTTTCATGATCATGTATTAGTCAAAGAGCCTGGTACTTCTAAGGATACTCCATGGCATTCTGATGGTCCTTATTATTTTGTAAATGGGCAAAAAACTCTGAGTTTCTGGGTACCTTTGGATCCTGTTAAAGANGCGTCGTTAAGGATGGTAGCAAAGTCGCATAAATGGGGTAAACAAGTACTACCTACTAAGTGGTTAACTCAAGAAAATTTTTATGAAGAAACAGATCAATTTATGTCTATTCCCAATCCTGATTTAGAAGAAATGGATATATTAGAATATCAAATGGAGCCAGGAGATGCTGTCGCTTTTCACTTTGAAACTTTGCATGGATCTAGGGGTAATAATACAAAAAATAGAAGAAGAGCATTTTCATTAAGATTAATTGGAGACGATGCATGCTTTATTGAGAGGTCGGGAAAAACATCGCCTCCTTTTCCAAACCATGGAATGAAAAATGGAGAAAAATTAAGAACAGACTGGTTTCCTATTTTATATCCTCCATNNTCTTAAATTTTATAGAGAATTTAAATTATTTTTCAGTAAGTGCTGCTTCTTGTTCAAAAGTATAAGCACAAACACCAACAAATACGGATTCCTTAAACACCAAACTTTTTCTAAGTGATTCAATTATTTGGGGATATTTCTGTTCAAACAACTTAATAGAAGAAACATCTTCGAATTTGACCAATAAATTTAAATCACCTTGTTTTCCAATAAAAACATTAAAACCTATTATTTTTAAAGAAGATATTTTGGATGCTATATTTTCAGTAAAAAATGATGCGGCTAATTTTGCTTCTTCCATATTTGCAAATTTTAAATTTACAACCTTCCCATACATTATTTATCTAAACCCTTGAATAATTCATCGATTTCAGTTGTTTTTAATGCCGGCATTTTTATTCTTTTCAAAACTGCTGCATCCAATTTGAGAAGGTTTTTTAATTCTTTTGATTTTTTAGTTAAATTTAAATTTTTATCTATAAGATCTAAATCTAAAAGTTTCTTTTGATCCTTTGTACTCAGTAAACCATTAGAAAGACATTTTAAAATAGAAATAGTTTCACTTAAGGAAAGATTAGTTATTTCTTCGTCTAATGTTTCCATAACTCTTGTAATTCTTTCAATTGATAGTTGTCTTTGTTCAGTTTGGATATCTAATTGGTGAGAGAGTTTTTTAGATAAACCTATCATTAAATTTATAATATTTTTTGAAAGTCTTCTTACTCTGAAATCTCGAACACATAATGAGCCAAGAATATAGCCTTCTGAATTTATTAATGGAAATGCTGCATAGAATCTGGGTCCATCAATTTTTAAGACAGAAGGGTGATTTTTAAATATCTTATGCTTTGTTAAATCGTTGGCTATAAGTGGACTTGTACTATTTAAAGCATATTGACAAAATGTTAACGGTCTTGGTGAAGTTCTTCTTTCTTCTTTGATTTGATCATTAATATCTTCACCATCGAGTACAAAATTATATTGGCGATATTTATCAATAACGTTCGCCCAACTATCTGGACATTTAGTTATTTGTCTAGAAAGGTGGCAATAAACGTTATAAATCTCTTCATTAACTATGTCTAAGACCCCAGTTTTTTCAACTGCAAGTAGTCTACTTTCTTCATTCTTAGGGATAGGTGACGCTTCAAATGACAAGTTATCTTCCAAAATAGTATTAGAATTAGATTATATTATAATAAATCTAAATACACAATTTACAATAAATTCAATTTATTAAATAAACTTAGTTTGGGAGTATAACACCTTTTGTGAGGATTACATTTGCGTATAAAGAACGTTCAGTAGTTGCAACTACAGCAAATGCATTTTTAACCCTTTGATAAAAACTTTCTGCGTCAAGTGGAAGTGAAGTTAATTTATAATCATTACAAGTTTTTTCAATTTCTTTATGTATTGCATCTGTTCCATCTTTTTTTGTAACATTGATAGCTCTTACGATTGCATCAGAACTTTCGTCAATGGGAAGTACATCCAGGATGGCGTCCAAAAGAGGTATAAGCGCTATTCCGTCTGCTCTTATTAATTTGTTCGCATGTGCTGATGCAGGATAGTTTCCATCCACAAGGGCTATTTGATCACCATGACCCATTTCCCTGAGTATGAATAAAACATCTGGTCCTAAAATTGGGTTTATTTTTTTTAACATAATGTGATGTTTCCTTAAAATTAAATATATTCATTCACTTCCTTATTTTTTTTATCCAATCCTGTAATTAAAGCTACAACATCATTTCCAGAGACTTCATTAGTTCTTACTATATCAATTATTCTTCCTTGTCTAAACACAGCTATTTTATCCACAAGATTAAAAACTTGGCGTAGATTATGAGAAATGATTATAACAGGGATATTGCGATCTTTCAGATTTATTATTATTTCCTCAACTTTTTTTGTTTCTTGTATGCCAAGTGCGGCTGTTGGTTCGTCCATTACAATTAATTTTGAACCCCAACCTGCAGCTCTACTAATGGCAACACATTGTCGTTGTCCTCCAGACATGCTTGCTACAATTTGATTTAAATTACCTATTTTTATTCCAGTCTGAGCTAAAAGATCTAATGATTTTTTTTTCATGGCTCTTTTATTTAACCATGATAATGGTCCTAATCTAAAAAATTCAATTTCTCTACCAAGAAAAATATTTGCAGTAACATCTAGGTCATCAGCTAACGCAAGATTCTGATAAACTGTTTCTATTCCATTCACCCTAGCATCAGTGGGGGATTTAAAATTTACTTCCTTACCATTAAAATAAATTTTACCAGAAGTTGGTTTTTCTACACCAGTAATACTTCTAACAAACGTGGATTTTCCGGCACCATTATCGCCAACTATTGCAATATGTTCATTTTTTGAGATAGAAAAATTTGCATCCTCTAGAGCTCTTACACCTCCATAATGCTTGGTTAATCCAACTGTTTTAAGAATTATTTCATTTTTATTGTAATTCATTGATTATCTTTTTAACTATGTATTAATAATTGACTATAAATAACAACTCAAGTTTATGATACAAGAATTTAAAATTAAAATCTTTATTGACACTTATGTATTTTTTGTACCTTAATTAAAATTTCAAATTACTAATATTTTACTGAATTTTTGTAAAATTAATAAAGGGAGAATGAAATAATGAGAAATTTATTATCAAAATTTGTAGTACTTACATTTTTTGCAATTACATCTAATGCTGCTATTCAAGCTCAAGATGTTATAGGTTACATCACAAAATCAGCTACAAACGCAGGTTGGATGATGATCAATCAGGGAGCAGAAGATGCTGCGGCAGAAGAAGGAGTAAAACTAGTTTCTGTAGGTCCAGCCTTCCAAGGTGATTTATCTAGTCAATTAGAAGTTTTCGAAAACCTAGTAGCCCAAGGAGCAAAAGCCATTGGAATTGCTCCAGTAGATAGTGCTGGTGTAGCACCTGCAGTAACAGATGCAATGTCATCTGGTATTCCAATTATTGCTATTGATACAGGCGTTTCAGGTGCTGATGTTACATCTTTTGTTGCCACTGATAATTATGCTGTTGCAAAAGTTCAGGGAGCAATTGCTGCAACATTAGTAAATGATGGTGATACTGTAATATATGTTACTGGTAATCAAGCACAATCAACAGGACAGGAGCGTCGTAATGGTTTCATGGAGGCTTTTTCTGCAGCTAGACCTGGTTCTAAAATTTTAGAAGTTCCAACAGAATGGAATAGCCAGCAGGCTCAAGAAGGTGTTGAAGCTGTACTAAATTCAAATAGTGATGTAAAAATGGTAGTCAATGCCTGGGATGGCGGCACTATGGGTGCAAAAGCTGCTTTAGAAAATCTTGGTTATAGTGCAGGTGACGTTAAGTTAGTTGGATTTGATGGAGCAAGTGACGCGATCGCTGCAATGGATGAAGGTTGGGTTCACGCAGATACTGCTCAGATGTTGTATCAAATGGGTTATCAGGGAATTAAAGCAGCTGCAGCTGCTGCAAGAGGTGAAACCGTTTCATCAAGAATAGATACAGGTTTTTTTCTTGTAACACCTTCTACTTCTGGTGTTTATAAAAAAATGGTGGGTATTAACTAATTTATCCCAAAACAACATGGCACAAAATTTATAAACTTTGTGCCATGTTGATTTTTATTAAGCGAAATAATTTTTAAAATTATTTATAATTTTTTTAAAAATAATGTCAGAAAAATTAACAGATTCAATTATTAAAGCTTTAGTTAGATTTTTTAGAGCAGAGTGGTCTGGAGCTTTCATTGCTATTTTTATTCTTGCTATAGCTATAGAATTTTCGACTTCGGGACGTCCTTTTTTTCATCCTACGAACCTAATGACAATATTAAATAATTCTGCAGCTATTGGCATAGTAGCTGGTGGCATGACGCTTGTAATTATAACATCAGGAATTGATTTATCCGTTGGTTCAGTAATGGGTATGACTGCTGCTCTCACAGGTTATGTTTGTAGTTTTTGGGGTTTCCCACCATGGATGGCAATTCTTACAGGTCTTTCCATAGGATTATTAGTTGGCGCATTTCAAGGAGTATTAGTAGCTTATTTTGGTATGCCTGCATTCATTGCAACTCTTGCAGGATTGTCAATATGGAGAGGTACAGGTCATCTAAGTACAGGCGCACAAGCAACTCCTAAACTTCCGATTGATTTTGATACATTTGGACGATTTAACCCTTTTTTAAATNTCAGAAATGAATTCAAAGCAGGTAATTTGGAAGGGTTTTGGGCAACATTTGGAAATTTTGTAGACAGTAATTGGTTGAATTTTTTTCGAACTTTTCAAATGTCTATGCTTATTTTTATCCTTTTTTTTCTGATATTGAGTATAATCATAGCTAATACAAGATATGGAAGATATATTTACGCTATTGGATCGAATGCTTTAGGAGCAAGACAATCGGGCATTAATACTTCTTTATATACAATGATGACTTATATGCTTTGTTCACTTTCAGCTGCATTTGGAGCATTGCTATTTCTTGGAAGAGCTCCGTATGCAAAATCTGACTATGGACAGATGTGGGAGTTGGACGCAATTGCGGCAGTTGTTATTGGTGGTACCTCATTATTTGGAGGCAGAGGTTCATTATGGGGCACTTTTATGGGGGTTATTTTATTAAAGTTAATAAATAACGGATTGACACTTGCTCAATTAGATACTTTTTGGCAAATGGTTGTTACAGGTTTAATAATCCTTTTAGCAGTTGGTATCGATTTAGTCCGCCAGTCAAAAAATTCAAAAAATGTTCGAAAGTTATTGGTAGCAGTAAGTTCATTTATGGCATTTTTAACCATGATGACACCTGCAAGTCTCTNTTTAAAAGCACAAATCTCACTTTTAGAGCATAATGCATCTAAAAATCTTCAGATTGCTGGGGAAAAATTAGCTAATGGTCAAACGGCGAGGTTATTAGGACCAAAAGAAATAGATGATCTTCAACAAATCATTCTTTCAAATACTTCAATTTCATTTTTATGTTTAATACTCTTTATCCTATCTTTATTGCCTATATTTTTTCTNAATAAACTTTTGGCAATTTTTACATCAATATGTTTTATTTTATTAATTATTCCAATTGTTAATATTGGTTATGCTGTGACGATACCTTTTTTAATTTTTGGAGTTATTGTACTCATTATGAGTTTATTTGTTGATTTAATTTTTGAAAGAGCTCGTAAGCTTGATAGTTTTATTTCTTAACATTAAGATAACTTATTTTTATGGAGTTATTATGTGATTGTGATTGGTGGAGAAAATCTTATTGATTTAGTTTCTTCAAGTTCTAATTCTGAAGGCCTACCAATCTATTTAGCAAATCCTGGGGGTTCTCCATATAATGTTGCGATAGCTACAAGTAAGTTAGGATCAAAAGTATCATATCTTACACCATTATCAAAAGATACACTCGGAAAGTTACTTTCTTCTAAGTTGAAAGAAAGTGGGGTAAAAATTTTATCAAAGAGTATTTCAAATCCTACTTCTTTAGCTGTGGTATCAATAAAAAATGGTTTTCCTTCTTATAGCTTTCATAGAAATGACACAGCAGAAAGAAAAGTAAATTTAGAAAATTTATTAGATATATTACCCATTAATGCAAAAATTTTTCATGTTGGTTCTTTAGGACTGATAGAAGGCCAAGATGCTGAAGTTTGGGAAAAATTTTTTAAGATATGCAAACAAAAAGGGTTAATTACTAGTTTGGATCCAAATGTACGTCCAATCCTCATACAAGATCGTAAAAATTATATCAAAAGATTAGAAAGAATGTTTTTTGATGTGGATATTCTAAAACTAAGCAATGAAGATTTACAATGGATTTATCCAAGTAAATCATTAGATCAATCTTTTGAAATCCTTCAATCCAAAACTAAGGCTCAATTACTTATTCTTACACTTGGAGAAGAAGGATCTATTGGAAAAACGTCAAATTTTGAAGTTAAAATTTCTAGTAAAAAAATTTCTGACTTAAGGGATACAGTTGGTGCAGGTGATACCTATATGGCTAGTATCTTGAACTGGTTTGTAGATCATAAAATATACAATATAAATTTAGTCAAAAATTTAAAAAAACCAGATTTGTCTTCAATGATGGATAAAGCTTCTATAGCAGCAGCTTTAAATTGTAAGAAAATAGGCTGTAATCCGCCCTCAAGAGAAGATATTGAGATTTTTATAAACAAGGAAAATTTTGAAAACAATGCCTAAAAATATCGATATAGACCCTAATAAAATTTTTGCTAAAGACTTTTTAAAAAGTACAGAGCTTCCAATTCATCAATATCAGAAATCAATTGATGATGAATTAAAGATACACGGTAAGGAAAATTTGAAAGAAGTATTGAGGCATATGTATATTGTTCGTGAATTTGAAAATATGCTTAATTCATTCAAAACAACAGGTTCATATAAAAATATAGATTATACTTATAATGGGCCTGCACATCTTTCGATAGGTCAAGAGGCTGCAGCTGTTGGAGCTGCATTTGCTCTAAAACCAGAGGATAAAATTTTTGGATCTCATAGAAGTCATGGTGAAATGATAGCCAAGGGTCTTTCAGCTATTAAGAATCTGAGTAGAGACAAAATAAAATCAATAATGCAAGATTATAATGGCGGGAAATTAATTTCATACGTTCATAAAAATTTAAATGATAAAGAATTTAATGATGCAGAAATGTTTTTACTTAGTGGAGTGTTAGCTGAAATTTTTATGCGTGAACTTGGCTTTAATAAAGGTATGGGTGGGTCAATGCATGCTTTCTTCACACCTTTTGGTACATTTCCAAATAATGCAATTGTTGGAGGTTCTTCGGGTATTGCTGTGGGCGCTGCTTTACATGCTCATTTAAACCAAGAAGAAAGTATTTGTGTAGCAAATTTAGGAGATGGAAGTACTGGTTGTGGTTTAGTTTGGGAATCAATGAATTTTTCGTCTATGGGACAATATAAAAANTTATGGCCTGAACCATATAATAAAAATCCACCAATGTTATTTTGTTTTATGAATAATTTTTATGCTATGGGTGGTCAAACCTTGGGTGAAACAATGTCTTGGGATCGTCTATCAAGGATTGCTACTGGGGTAAATTCTGAACAAATGCATGCTGAAACAATAAATGGATCTGACCCACTATCTGTTGCTGATGCAATTATCCGAAAAAGAAAACTATTAATTGAGGGCAATGGCCCAATATTGCTAGATATTGAATGCTATAGATACTCTGGTCATTCTACAACTGATACTAATGCATATAGGTCAAGAGATGAAATCAAGCATTGGAAATTTTTTGATCCTATTCAACAATATTCAGAAAAAATGATAGAAGCAGGTATCATAAATAAAAATGATTTAAATAATATGAGTGAAAAAGTTCAAAATCAAATAGAGTATCTGACTAGTAAAGTCGTGGATAGAGAGTTAACTCCAAGTATTGATATTGAAAAAAACCCTACAATTATTGGAGATTTTACATTTAATAAAAAAGTAATCAGTGTTTCAAAGATTACGAGTGACTTACTGAAGAATGAGGGTGAAGTAAATCAAATAAAAAGCTTACAAAAAAAGTCAAGATTTGGAAAGTCTGAAGAGGGCTCTTTATTATCTGGAATGAGGGCAATAACTCTTAGAGATAGTCTAGCTGAAGCAATTATTTATCATTTATCTAGGGATAAATCATTAATTGCATATGGAGAAGAATGTCGTGATTGGGGAGGTGCATTTGGTGTCTACAGAGGATTTTCTGATATTATTCCAATTAATAGATTATTTAATTCCCCAATATCTGAAGCAGCTATAGTTTCAACCGCAATTGGGTATGCTATATCAGGTGGTCGAGCAATAATTGAACTTATGTATTCAGATTTTATTGGAAGGGCAGGAGATGAAATTTTTAACCAGTTAGCTAAATGGCAAGCTATGTCTGCTGGTGAATTAAATTTACCTATTGTATTAAGAGCTTCAATTGGTTCTAAATATGGAGCACAACACTCTCAAGATTGGACTTCCTTACTTACACATATTCCAGGATTGTCAATTGTGTACCCAGCAACACCCTATGATGCAAAAGGATTAATGGCCAGTTCTCTATGTTCAAATGATCCAACGGTATTTTTTGAAAGCCAGCGGTTATATGATAAAGTTGAAATATTTACTGAAAATGGAGTACCAAAAAACTATTATAAAGTACCTTTTGGAAAAGCAGTAAAAAGAAGGAGTGGAAAGGACATAACTATCCTAACAATAGGAGCCTCTCTATATGCGGCATTAGATGCAAGTATGGAATTAATAAACCACAATATTGATGCAGAAATTATTGATGCAAGATCCTTAGTCCCATTTGATTATGAAATGTTGTTAAATTCAGTAAAGTTGACCGGTCGATTACTGATTGTTTCTGAAGCTGTAGAAAGAGGTAGTTTTGCAAATACAATTGCTACAAACGTCTCAAAATTTGCCTTCAAAAATCTTAGAGCATCGCCTATGATAATTGGTTCGCCTAATTGGATTGCGCCAGGAGCCGATATGGAAAAAACATATTCTCCACAATCAGAAGATATCTTAGATCTTGTTTTTAGAGATTTTTTCCCAGAAAAGAGAATAAACAAGAGAGGACTTCGAAAAGATTGGGATTTTTTAGATTTAGCGAAAAAAGGTTTATAATTAAAAAGGAAATTTTAAATGACAGACATAATAATACCAAATCTGGGTAATGAAATATCAGAGGCAGAAATAACAGAATGGTTAGTTGAAACGGGTGATGATGTAGAACAAGGTGATGTTGTGCTTTTAATATCCACTACAAAAACATCTTTAGAAATTGAGGCTCCTACTAGTGGTAAAATTTCTCAAATAAATTCAAATGAAGGTGATTTAGTACAAGTAGGTGAAGTTGTTTGTACAATAGAATAATTTATATTACTTAAATAATTATTTATTCATATATTTTGGGACTAAAGTTCCTGGACTTTCGTTATTTTTATATGCTGCCTCTATAAGCGCCATTGTGTCCCAAGAGTCTTTAACCCCTGCAATAAGTTCACTCTCTTCACCACTCACAAATCGTTGTAGTTGTGCCATTCTATTCCCAAAGCTCTCAATAAACCAAGATCCTTTTAAAGGTATATTTATCCATTTTTCTCCTAAATTTATTTCTAATTTATCAGGTTCACCTTCTGGATAATTTAAATTTACTCCAAGATGAACATAAGCCGCACCCTTAGTCCCACAAATTCTAAATTCACAAGCTTGAAATTTTCTGCCAAAACTATGATTATGATTAATAGTCAGAGCACATCTGATATCTTTTCCATAATCTAGTATCGCTGCAGTCCTAGTGTTAGAAGTTTTTTTTCCAGGAAAGCCGAGTGTTTTTGCTTTTACACCAATCGGATTACCGAGAATGGACCTAATAAAATCAAAATAATGTATAGAATGTAAAAGAATTTCTACTCTTGGTAAATTTTCCAAAAACTTCCATAATGACCATGGTGTGTCCAATGCTAGCCAAGCGTCAAAATCTACAATTGTTCCTAGCAAACCAGAGTTGATAGCATCTTTTAAAGCTATCATCATTGGAGCAAATCTAAGTTGAAAATTCACAGCAGCTTTTAGTGATCTAGTATTACAAATTTCTAATATTTTAGTTGCTTCATCCAAATTACTACCCATTGGTTTCTGAATCAAAACTCCAGACTTTTCTGGTAAAAATTTTAATATTTCAGTATGCACTTCGGGTGGCGTGGCTAAATCAAAGATAACGTTTTCCTGATCAATTGCTTCCTCTAAACTATGAAATATATCTAAATTGAATTTTGTTGCCAGATTTTGTGCTTTCTCAATATCTGGATCATAAATTCCAAGTACTTTAAAACCTGACTTCTCATAGGCTGGTAAATGAGCATCGTTAGCAATTGAACCAGCTCCAAATATAACGATTGGTATAGGTTTTTTTGGTTTAATCCATTCTTGATTAAGATTGATCATTTCGGAAAATAATTTACATGAGATTTTATAATAAATATTTTTAATCTAAGTTGTAAGAATTTTTTCTACTTCGTCCCTAGTTGGCATGGAAGGAGCAGTTCCAGCCCTTGTTACTGAAATACCTGCAGTTGCACATCCAAAATTTATAGCATCTAATGTACTTCTTCCTTCAGCTAAAGCTGCAGCAAACCCACCATTAAAAGCATCTCCGGCTCCTGTAGTTTCCAAAACTTTTCCCACTTTGTAGCTCTCTATCAGCCCATGATCATGTAAATAGGCACCTTTTTCACCCAATGTAATTATTGGATTTTTAACACCCATTTCTACAAATTTTTTGCAAGCTGCGTCTGCATCTTCTAATGTTGAAATATTTACTCCAGTTAGTGTTTCTGTTTCAGTTTCATTTGGAGTTATAAAATCGCATAAGGATAAAATTTCATTAGGTAATTTTACAGCAGGAGCAGGATTTAATATTGTTTTCACACCTGCTGATCTTGCGATTTCCAAACCTTTTTTTGCTGCTTCTATTGGTTGTTCAAGTTGAGTTATAAAAACATCAGCATTGACAATAAGTTCTTTTTTATTCTCTAGATCTTCAGGACTTATGTTTGCAGCTGCACCAGGAGAAATAATAATAGCATTATCTCCTGTACTTTCTTCTATAAAAATGTAGGCAGCTCCTGTATAACTATCTTTGTCTTCTTCAATATACGGAGTTACTCCTGATGATTTCCAAGTTTCGAGGGCCATTTGGCCAAAGTCATCCTTGCCTAAACGGCTTATCATTGAAACTTTAACACCCAATCTTCCAGCAGCAACTGCTTGGTTAGAGCCTTTACCACCTGGTCCTAGAGAAAATGAGTTTCCTAAAACTGTCTCACCAATAATGGGCATTCTTTCTGCACGATATGCAGTATCTGCAACAAACACCCCCAAAATTACTACATGACCCATTTTTTAATTTTCCTCTGGACCAACTACACCTTTTCGAAAGGCAAAACATCCATAAAATCGACGTTCTCCTGTCTGTATTACAGCATATGCTTTTTTAGCTCTTTCATAAAATGCATAGCGTTCAATTGAAATCATTGGGTTTGGACCTCCAACTGCACTGACTTCAGATTGTACCTCGCTCATTACAGGAAGAATTGAGTTAGGCTCTCCAACAACCTCCATTCTTCCCGCAGAATCTTCAACAAAAGTATCTAGAGGGTATACAGATAAAACAGCTTTTACAACTTCAGCTGCAGGTGCGTCTATTCTTAATAATTCTCCTAATACAGTTTCTCTTGCAACACTATCAGAAGGAAAATTTGTGTCAGCAATTATTAAATCATCGCCGTGTCCCATAGCTCTAAGTGCATATAGTACTTCAGCATTCAATAGACTATTTATTCCTTTTAACATTTATTATTATCCTCCCAATCTTAAATTGATTATAAATTAGTAAATACGTAATTTATTTTCATAATTAAAAATATGAATTGATTTTTTTTCTGCTGTTAGTTTTACATCTTGTCCAGGACTAAAATCTTGTCGCTCTCTTATTACGCATGTTAAATCTTGATCATTTGCTCTGAGCAGTAAATGAGTTTCAGATCCAGTCGGTTCTACTACAGCAATTTTTGCAGGAATACCATTTTTAGAGGGGATTAGATATTCTGGTCTAATACCTACGATTATTTTCTGACCATTGTCTAATTCTTTTATATTTGGAAGGTCAATTTTTGTTTCCGCAACTTGTAATTTGAAAGAGTTATTTTTTATTTCCACAATACCTTCTATCATATTCATTGCAGGAGACCCTATAAAACTAGCTACAAATGTATTTGCAGGTTTGTCATATACTTCTAGAGGACTGCCAATCTGTTCAATATAACCATCTTTCATAACGACGATCTTATCTGCCATTGTCATTGCTTCAATTTGGTCATGCGTAACGTAAATTGTAGTTGAGTTAAGACGTTGTTGTAATTCTCTTATTTCTGCGCGCATTTGCACACGTAATTTCGCATCTAAATTAGATAGTGGTTCATCAAATAAAAAAACTTGTGGATCACGGACAATAGCACGTCCCATAGCTACTCTTTGTCTTTGACCACCAGAAAGAGCGCGAGGGTATCTTTGGAGATAGGGGGTCAAACCTAAAATTTCTGCAGCTTGATTTACTCTATTCGCAATCTCATTTTTACTTAAACCCTTCATCTTCAAAGAAAAAGCCATATTATCGTTTACTGTCTTATGGGGATAAAGAGCATAATTTTGAAATACCATTGCAATGTCTCTCTCTGAAGGTGGTAAATTATTTACAATACTTTTACCAATCATTATCTTTCCAGACGATATACCTTCTAAACCAGCAATCATTCTCAAAAGAGTAGACTTTCCACAACCTGAAGGTCCTACAAGTACAACAAACTCACCATCCTCAATATCTACATCCAATCCATGAATTACTTCGGTATTTCCATAAGATTTAAAAAGTTCACGTATTTTTACTTCAGCCATAAAATTCTCCTACAAAAAAAATAACCTAACAATTCAATGCTGTCTATATTAGAAAATTCAATTTATTGATAAGCTTGACAAAACAGATCTTCACTGAAATTATTTTATTATTAGAGTATTGTTGGGATTATAAGATTTATTTTGTAATTTCCAATTTAACATAATATGGGAGAAATACTGTATGAAAGTAGAACTTTATAATCACATAGTTCGTAATGGTTTGACAAGAAGAACTATGCTAAAAGGTGCTGCCAGTACTGCTGCATTAGCAGCCATGGGTGGTGCTGTGCCAGCACTAGCAGATGGTCATTCTGCACTGCGTGCTGCCATTATGAAAATTCCTGGTGTTGGAATGGGTTCCCCAGGTGATGCTGAATGGCAAAAAGTGGGTGAAATGTGCTTAGGCCCCGTAAAAGATAGAGTAAAACCAGGTGAATTTAAAGGTGTTGAGCTCACGTTTATGGGTTTGAACAACCAGAATCTTCACAATTTTTTATTTAGAGGATTTTTAAAACCTTGGGAAGCATATACAGGTGCTAAAATCAATTGGATAGATTTAGCCCAAGCAGATTACAATCCAAGATTGCAGCAATCAATTGCTACAAAAACAGTTGATTTTGACATAATCGAAATGGGTGCACCTTTTGAAGGTGACACAGCAGGTCAAGGGCTCTTAAATGAAATGCCAGATTGGGTTAAAGACCAAATTGACTATGATGATTTAGTTGGTTATCTGCAACCTCCTGTTGGAACTTGGGATGGAAAGGCATATCGAATCAATATTGATGGTGACTGTCATACCTTTTGCTATAGAACTGATTATTTTGGATCTGGATCAATAACTGGTCGAGCGAATCCTCCAAAAACTTGGCAAGAAGTAAATCAGATATCTAAGGATGTTGTAGGTAAAAAAGACCCGTTAACAGGACTTCCCGCTCATGGTTTTTTAGATCCACTAAAAGGATGGGGTGGTTTTGGAATGTATTTCCTTACAGATAGAGCTGGTCCATATGTAAAACATCCTGATGATCCAGCTTTTCTTTTTGATATTGATACTATGAAGCCAAGAATCAATAACCCAGGATGGGTTCAAGCAATTCAAGATGTTATGGACCTTATTAAAATTGATGGAGCTTATCCAGCAGATCAAATAAATGCTGATCCAGGTACTACTGGTTTCCAACAATTTTTGGCGGGGACAGGTTCTATGCTTACTTGGTGGGGTGATATTGGATCTAATGCTAGAACTAATGATTCTTCAGTTATTGGTGATGTAGTTGGTTTTAGTATGATACCTGGCTCGGATAAAGTCTATAACTCTAAAAAAGGTGCATGGGAAAATACCTACAACGAAGCTCCAAACAATGCTTATCTGGGGTGGGGTGTATATGTCACTAACAGAGTTGAAGGTGATAGCAAAAAAAGAAAAGCTGCTTGGTCTGCTGCAGCCCATATCGGAGGAAAGGATATCTCTCTATGGACGTCAGCTTACCCCTCTGGTTTTCAGCCATATAGAAATTCACATTTTGTATATGACGAATGGGAAGCAGCTGGTTATGATCGAGCATTTATAGAAGATTATCTTGGATCAAATCTAGATACTTATAATCATCCTAATTCTTTAAATGAACCTAGAATACCAGGAATTTTTCAGTATTATTCTGTTGCTGAAGATGAGTTGGCTAAAGGTTTTGCTGGTCAGTATAGTTCAGCTCAGGAAACTGCAGATGCTATTGCTGCAGCATGGGAAAAAATTACTGACTCAATAGGACGAGAAAGTCAGATTAAGCTTTATAAAGCTTCTATGGGTCTTTAATTTTGATCATAACAATTTATTGGATCGGTATGGAAACATACCGATCCTTACTTTTTTAAAGGAAATTCTTATTGAGCGCGTCTGAAGGTAATTATCTCCATATTGTAATGCCAGATCAAATATCGGATACAAGAAGAAATTTTGGTCGTTTTATAATTTGGGGTTCCGCAGTGCTTCTTATCTTAACAGTACTATTACAATCACTCGACCAATCAAATTTTTTATCTTTTGGTTTTGAAAATTGGCGACCTACTCTTTATGCATATTTATTTTGGGCATTCAGTTTATGTCTTGGCCAAGTCATCTTATACGGTGAGCAAGGCAAAAGAAGACTTTTCATCTTACCAGCGGTACTTTTTGTAATTTCAGTTGTTATTTTTCCTCTAATATTCGCTTTAGGCATAGCATTTTCTAGTTGGAATCTTTCTTCGCCAGACGGCAGGCAATTTAATGGACTAGCTAATGTTTATCAAATGTGGTCAGACCCATTTTATTGGAATGCTTTAAAAAATATGATCTATTATACTTTAGCTATTTTGTTTGAGTATATTATTGCCTTTAGTTTAGCTCTTCTTTTAAATACTCAAATAAGAGCTCGCAAATTTTTTCGTGTAGCTTTCTTAATGCCATTGATGCTATCTCCAGTTGCAGTTAGTTGGATGATAGGAAAATCAATGTTAGAGGCTAGGTTTGGTCCTATATCCCGACTTGCTAGAGAATTAGGTTGGGAAAATCCTTCCTTTTTTGGAAGCCATGAAATGGCACGAGCAGTCATTATGATGATGGATGCTTGGACATTTATACCTTTGATGATGATTATGATTTTAGCAGGTTTGCAAGCTATTCCTAAAGAAATGCATGAGGCAGCTGATGTAGATGGTGCCCCACCTTGGAAGAAATTTTGGGAGATAACTTTTCCTCTAATGTTACCTGTTTCAATAACAGCAATTTTGATAAGGATTATTTTCAAGCTCAAATTGGCAGATATTATTATAAATGTCACTTCTGGTGGACCAGGTGGAGCAACCGATAGTGTTACAAGCTTTATATTTAGAGAATATCGAGATCGTTCAAATGTAGGTTATGGGACTTTTTTAGCTATTTTTTACTTAATAATAATAGTTATTTTAATGACAATTCTTATAAAAATTGCCGATAAATGGATGAGACCTAGGTATTAAAGTATGAATAAACAAATTTTTCATGATACTGCCCAAGATTTGTCCTTTAAACCAAATTGGTTTTTCAACAGATTTTTAATTTATGGTGTATTAATAATATGGGCTTTTATTTGTCTTTTTCCTATCTATTGGACTATTACTACAACATTTAAAGCTGCTCCGGACGTGATGAAGGGGAATATTGTTCCTTGGTGGGATTTTACTCCTAAGTGGTTAGGTCTCAAATCATTGGGGTTATCTCCAAATACTATTTTTGTTGAAAACACTGTTAGAGAGGAATTTTTAAAAAGATTTTGGAACTCTACAATTATAGCATTTAGTTCCTCTACAATTGCTGTAGCTCTCGGTAGTTGTACAGCTTATGGCTTGAGTAGATTCAGTTATCGTTTTGGTTTTATGCGAAATTCGGATATTTCATTCTTCTTTTTATCTCAGCTAATTTTACCTCCTGTGGTTTTAGCCCTTCCTTTTTTAGTTTTATATAAGGAATTGGCTCTTTTAGATACGAGAATTGGGTTAATAGCACTTTATACCTTAACAGTTCTTCCAATAGTTATATGGATAATGCGTGATCAATTTGGATCAATTCCTGTCGAATTAGAAGAAGCAGCTCTAGTCGATGGCCTTTCATTATGGAAGGCTTTTGGAACAATTATTTTACCAATTGCTCTCCCAGGTATAATAGCTGCATTTATAATATCTTTAGTATTAACTTGGAATGAATATTTTTTTGCAGCTTTACTTACTTCATCTCATGCGAAAACTTTACCAGTAATGGTAGCTAGTCAAACGGGTTCTCAAGGAATCGCTTGGTGGTCAATGGCTGCATTATCATTTGCTGCTATCTTACCACTTGTAATTATTGGAATTATTTTAGAAAAATTCATTATCAAAGGTATGGCTGCAGGTGCTGTTAAATAAAAAAGTAAATTAATATAATTTTAAGCTTTATCTTTCTAAACTAAAATTTTTATCAATATTTTTAATTACTTCTTCTAAAAGTGTTGTGAGTAGAATTAGGTCATTTAAATCACATACCTCAAGTGAAGAATGAGAATATCTAATAGGAAATCCAACATCTATAGAAGCTACACCTTTTCCTACTAGTTGCACATAAGAAAGATCTGTTAAAGCTCCAATGTGTACACTTTTTTGAAGAGGAATACTATTTTGATTAGCTGTTTCCTCAAATAATTTTACTAAAGCTGGATGTGGAATTATACCATTCAAAGTTCCTCTTCCATGAAATGAATATAAGCTAATAGCTGGTCCTTTTCCCAATGATACATTTCCTCTATCCTCCATATCAGGAGTATCAGTTGCTAGTATTAAATCTAATTGGATAGCAATATCTGGCAATAATTGTTGTGCAATAGGAATTACACCTCTTAAATTAAATTCTTCTTGAACACTAAAAACTAAATGGATAGGTGGCCCCAATTTTCTTAATGATAATTTTTCAGCTATTGCTATTGCTATCGCACAACCTGCTCTATCATCAATACTAGTACCAGCTATTCTTTCTTTACCAAATTCTTCTGCAGATGGCTTGTAAACAACAGGTGATCCAATGTTAATGCCTAAGTTTAAAACTTCTTCAAATGAATTTACGCCAACATCAATATATAAATCTTTATAAGGAACAACACTATATTTTTCATTTTGTTGAGTAGCATGATGACTTTTATTAGTTATTACTCCAAATATTTCATTTCCATTTTCTAAAGGAAATATTACTGCTTGAGAAGCAAGTGATTTTTCTGGGACTCCTCCTAATCTTTCAATTTTAATAAAACCATTTTCTTCTATTTTGCGAACCACAAATCCTATTTGATCCATATGTGTAAATAGCATTACACTAGGACCTTCTCCTGGGAAGCTTACCCATAAGTTTCCCATTACGTCTGTTTTAGGATTTAACCCTAATTCTTTAAGTCTCTGTGATATATAATTACAAACTTTTTTTTCATGGCCAGACAGCCCCGGTAACATCATTAAATCAATTAAATTATTATAGATTTTATTTTTCATTACTTTCTAAATTTACTTACAATATTCATAAAATCTCTAGCACGTTTTGGATCAACTGGCTTCCAAGTATTCCCATCCTCTTTTAAAGACGACCCAACAATGCAACCATCCGCATTTTTTAATACTTGAATTACCGTATCATGCTTGACTCCAGTATTAGCTAGAACTGGAGTATGCGGTAATGCTTTTTTTACAGACATTAAGTCATTCATGGATGCTGCTTCACCAGTTATTTGACCACTAACTAAAATTGCATCTGGTAATGAAGAAAATACTACACTTCTAGCTCTATCTGTTAAAGGTCGTCTATCTTGTGAATATGCAAATTCTGCTGAAATATTAAAAAGTAAAAGCATCTCCTCACTTCCCAAATTCTGTTTATATCTCAAGGCTTCCCCTGCATTTGGAGCCCAAATACCCATATCTGAGGAGTAAGTACCCGTAAAAATTTCTCGTACAAAATTTGCTTTAGTTGCAGTACCTAAGGCAATAGTGGCCATTGGATCCCAAAGCATATCTACACCAAAAGGTATTTTAATATCTCTTTTTAATTCGCCAATAATATATGCAGCAGCAGCAGTTGATGCAGTATCTACATTAAGTTGATAAGGGCGATCATTTTCATTTCCAAACATAATTGCATCAAATTTAGCAGTTTGAAGTGCTTCTAAATCTTTTTTGGCTTCTTTTATTAAGCCGGTAATACCACTTTCTTTATTATAAAGTGGAGACCCTGGCAAAGCTCCTAAATGTACCATTGCTATAATAGGTTTTTTAGTGCCAAATAGTTTATAGAATTTATCTTCCAACTATGAACTCCCTTAAAAATATAATTTAACTATTTAATTCTGGTCAGGTAAAGGAAAAATGATTACCATCGAATGATGTTTGTTATTTTATGGTTTTAATATGATTAAACATAGAAAATGGGATCGACATAAAAAAAATGTATTAAATTTTACTGAACTTGGATTTGGATCTGCTCCCCTTGGTAATTTATATAAAAGTATTTTAGATGAAGAAGCCAATGATACTTTGAATAGTGCATGGGATTTAGGAGTAAGGTATTATGATACTGCACCATTGTATGGTTTAGGTTTAAGTGAGACTAGATTAAACAGATTCTTAAGATCTAAAAATAAAAATGATTACATTTTATCTTCTAAGGTTGGTAGAATAATGAAACCTTGTAAAGCTGAAGATCAAACTGGAATTGGTAAGTGGTTTAATGTTCCTTTTCGAAAAGAACACTATGATTATAGTTATGATGGAGTTATGCGTTCTTTTGAGTTTTCTTTAGAAAGATTAGGAGTATCTAAAATTGATATTCTTTATGTTCATGATTTATGTATATTTACGCATGGTAGTAAAACTGCATCTGATCAAAGAATTTCAGAATTTTTTGATAAGAAGGGATATGAAGCTATGTTATCTCTGAGAGATCAAAATGTAATATCTGCAATCGGTGGTGGTATTAATGAGTGGGAAGTTTGTCAGTATTTGGCTGAAAGAGGAGATTTTGACTTATTTTTATTAGCAGGAAGATATACTCTTTTAGAACAAGAGGCATTAAAGTCCTTTCTTCCTCTTTGTCAAAAAAGAGGAATTGGAATTATTACAGGTGGCCCATACAACTCTGGTATTCTTGCTACTGGAGCAGTTAAAGGAGCCTATTACAATTATGATATTGCTCCAAAAGACATTTTAGAAAAAGTTAATAAAATTGAATTAGTTTGCCGTAAATATGAAATTCCTCTTAAAGCAGCTGCTCTTCAATTCCCATTATTACACAATGCACATCTTTCTGTAATCCCAGGTGGTCAAAGTAAAGAGGAAATGAAGAGTAATTACGAATGTATGCAGTACAATATTCCAAAAGAACTTTGGAATGATTTGAAGTCTAGGGAGTTAATGAACCCAGAAGCCCCCATCGATTGATTTTTTTTATGTTTTGTTTTTAATAATTAAATCCAAGATATCTTTTTCTAAAATCTTATTTCTCTGTTTAATTGTACTTGAAATATGTAAAGCTGCCGCGGCTTGGCCATAGTTTAAGCAAGAAATAAAATTATTTCCTCTTAACTTATATGAAGCCATAGCTCCTATGAATGCATCTCCTGCACCATGTGTCGACTTTACCTTTACTTTAAAAGCTTGAATTTTTTTGTGATCTCCATCGGGAAATTGGACTTCTAAACCTTTTGATCCTAAAGTTATTACTTTAGTGATTTTATTGAATTTGTTTTGAAATAGTGATTTTTTATAGAATTCAGCCTCAACTTTATTAATAATAATTACATCAATCAGTTCTAACAATTTTGGATTTATTTTTCTGGCTGGTGCGGCATTTATCCATACCTCACAATTTATTTCTTTAGCTTTTTTTGCTGCAATTAAATTTATTTTTTCTGAAATTTCATTTTGCAGCAGTAGAATTCCTGTATTTTTTTTTAGAGTTATTTTTTTATAATCTATACTTAAGTTTGCACCTGAGACTATGGTTGCTTTATAATTACCTTTTTTATCTATAACAGCGACACTCATACCACTTTTTTCTGATCCTACCTGTAGTTGTTTGATATCAATGGTGCTTTTTTTTAGCGTTTTAAGTATTTTTTTCCCAAAATTGTCCTTTCCAATTCTTCCAATAAAATAGGTATCAGACCCATATCTATTTGATGACAAGGCTTGATTACCTCCTTTTCCACCAAAAAGGTAATGAACTTTTGAACCACTAGCAGTTTCATCTTTTTTTGGGATTTTATTTGTATTTACTACAATGTCCCAGTGTAAAGATCCTATGATACATATTTTTTTCATTTAAAAAGGTATTTTTGGATTATATCAAAAGATTGAGTAGCATTTTGATTTGAAATAGCTTCATTTAAATCAGAATTATTAATTAATTTATCAGCAATTTTATTTAACCTCTTAAAAGTTTTAATATTAGTTAAAGATTCTTTAATTGGATCTAAGCCAGAATGATCAGGAAAAGTATCAAAATAAATGGCCCTTTTATAATTGAGTTTCTTAAGTTCTACTAATAATTCTATAATTTGTATTGGGTGCACAGAACCTACCATTAACCCATTATCCCATTTTCCATACCCATCATTAAGATGTACTCCCAAAATTTCTGAATATCTACCAATCAAATTAGCAGAATAAGCAGGCATTTCGTCAGCATAAATTACGTGTGCAAAATCGAGTACAACCCCCATATTTTTATTTCCTACCTCTTTTATTGCCATAAGGGTTGTGGATACATCAGGCATTAAAGAAAAAGAACGTGGTTCATTGGGTTTATATTCTAAAGCAATTTTTATTTTTGGATTATATTCAGTTATTTCATGTAAAGCATTAATGGTCCAATCCCATAGCTGACGATAATTGGCTTGAAAGGAATAATCAAAACCATCTTGGCCCATCCATAAAGTTAATAAATCACCATTAAGCTCTGATAAAATATCAATACCTTTTTTTGTTTCTTCAATTGCTTTTTTTCTTATTTCCTTTTCGGGATTAGTAAAGGCGCCTAATTTAAACTTTGATTCAGAATAGTATCGCATAGCTAAACCATTTAAATGGATATTTAATTGGTTTAGCGTTTCTTTTAATTCTTGTAGATTAATATCTTCAAAGTGGTCAGGGAAATTTAAGTCAGCTGCATTAATCCCTGCTTTTGAAGCTCTACCTAGTAAATCAAGGGTGTTAATATTATTNTTACCAGGCCAATAATCCTGATGACCAATTTTAAATGAATTAAGTCTAGCAGCAAATTTATTCAGGACGTTCACCTTAAAGATAATAAAATTATTAAACCTTAACATTAGATTTTTTTTTTTCAAAATATAACTTCTTTAGTTGGTATATTTGGTTTACAATATTTTAAGCTTATTAATTGAATTTAAAGGTGGCTTATTTGTTTGGAGAAATAGAAGGCACAGGTTTTGAGATACTATCCTCAGAATTTGCAAATTGTTTGACAGGTCATGGAAGAGTAGAGAGGTTGTGGACAGGTGCAAGATGGTTAGAGGGTCCAGTTTGGTTTCCTGCTGGAAAATATTTGTTAATTTCTGATATACCAAATAATAGAATTCTTCGCTGGGATGAAACTGACGGAAGTGTTTCAGTTTTTAGAAAACCATCATATTGTTCAAATGGGAATACAATTGATCATCAAGGTAGGTTGATCACTTGCGAGCATAAAAGTAGAAGAGTTACAAGAACAGAACATAATGGTTCAATCACAATAGTTGCTGATAGTTTTAATAATAAAAAACTAAATTCTCCAAATGATGTTGTTGTTAAATCTGATGGTTCGATATGGTTTACTGATCCAACTTATGGAATAATTAGTGATTATGAAGGTATCAAATCTATTTCTGAGCAGGAAGGTTGCTTTGTTTACAGGATAGATAGGGATTTAAAAAATATTTCAATTGTAGCAACAGATTTTATTAAACCAAATGGTTTAGCTTTCAACCATGATGAAACTTCACTTTTTATTTCTGATACTGGCTTATCTCATATGAAAAATGGTCCTAAACATATAAGAAAAATAAAAGTAAATAGTGATGGAAGTTCATTGGGAGAAAGTAAAGTATTTGCAGAATGTAATGCTGGTCTTTTTGATGGGTTTCGATTTGATACTGAAGATAGGTTATGGACTTCAGCTGCAGATGGTGTGCATTGCTTTTCTAAAGATGGAAAACTTATAGGCAAAATACGTATTCCTGAGATGGTTGCAAATGTTTGTTTTGGAGGAAGTTCTTTAAATAGACTTTTTATTGCTGGAACAACGTCTATTTATTCAGCTTACTTAGCAGTAAATGGAAGATCCTGCATTGTTTAGAAATTTTTTGTATCAATTTTCTCTAACTAATTTAAATAAGTATGATTATAAATCTAAAATAATATTACTAATTTTAAGGTTGAAATATGCTATTTGATACACACTTGCATTTGATTTATCCAGATATTTTGAAATATCCATGGTTGGATAAAGTAGATTCATTAAATAAACCTAGTCATTATGAAGACTATCATATTAAAGCTAGTCGTTTAGGAATAAGTGCGTGTTTACATATGGAAGTAGATGTTGAAGAAAATCAAATTAAAGAAGAAACGAAGATGATACATAATTTGATTGAAAATAATGATACTATTATCAAAGGTGTTATTTCTTCCTGTAGACCAGAACAAAATAATTTCCAAGATATGATTGAATATGCAGATACTCAAAAATTAATTAAGGGATTTCGTAGAGTATTACATGTTGCTCCAGATAACACCGCAGGCAGTGACCAATTTAAAAAAAATGTAAATTTACTATCTGAAACAAAACTTACTTTTGATTTATGTGCATTTCCTCATCAACACTCAGAAATAATGCAACTAATTGATTTCTGTCCAAAAGTAACATTTATTCTAGATCATTGCGGTGTTCCAAACATAAAAGATGGTGATTTTAATGATTGGAAAAAAAGTATTTCTCAATTAGCTCATCGAGATAATTTATTTTGTAAGATTTCTGGTATTATAGCGTATGGTGATAACAGGACATGGACTTTAGATGAAATAAAACCTTATTTTGAACATGTGGTTAGTTCTTTTGGAATTAAAAGAATTATATGGGGCAGTGATAGTCCAGTGTGTAATCTTGGTGGAGGTTTAGAAACTTGGGTAGCCGCCACTTATTTGATGACACAAGACTGGTCGCATGAAGAAAAGAAAAGCTTTTTCTTTGAAAATAGCATTAATATATGGAATTTATAGACATAACATGAGAATCAATAAAAATTGATATTAAGGAATGGTTCAAATTTAAAACGATTAATTTCTTTCTGCCCATCCTGCAAAAATGCTTTCAAATAAGACTACAATGTAGTATAAAAAAATGCCTAACACTGCAAGGGCAATTAATACGGCAAACATTAATGGATAATCAGCACTTATCTTTCCGCTGTCAAAAAGATGCCCTAATCCTTTTCCGTGAGGTTCAATTATTTCCATCAAATTAGTGCCGATAAATGCTAAGGTAGCTGAAACTTTGAGAGCACCAAAAAACTCAGGTAATGTTTTAGGTAATGCTATCTTATAAAAAATTTCAAATTTAGTTGCACCTAATGACAATAAAATATCCTTATATTCAGGTTCTAAAGTTGATAAACCAATAGATATTGAAACGGCTATTGGAAAAAAAGAAATAAAAATGACTATTAAAATAGTATTCATGTCATGAAAGCCTACAAACATAAGTGCAATCACAGGTACCACTGTAGCTTTAGGTATGGCATTAAAACCGACCAAAAGAGGGTATAAAGCTATACGCATTGTTTTTGAAAATCCCATTATTATTCCAAACCCAACACCAACAAAAACTGATAGAGATAAGCCCACTATGGTTCTCCAGAGAGTATCCCATCCATAACTCAGAAAAAGCCAACGAAATTTCCAAAAGGCAGGCCACAAATCTGAGGGGGATGCCATTTTATAGTTTGGCCAACCGTTAATCCAAACAAGCCATTCCCAGAATATACAAAAAATGAAAACACTTAATAAAGGGATTATTATTTTATTATAGCTAGTCATAAGGTCATTTGTGTTTTTGTGCAATTTCTATCTGTTTGCGAAGTATAGAAAGTGATTTTGTAGTTTCATTTGTATATAAATCATCTAATTTTCTGTTATCACCAAGCTTTGACTCTAGTTGAAATTGTAAAGTTGCTGGCCTTCCTGAAAGTACCAAAACTTCGTCTGCTAAAAAAATTGCTTCTCTTAAGTCATGGGTAATAAGTATACAAGTAAAACTTTCTTGTTTTTTCAATGTTAACATCGTTTGCCATAAGTCTTCTCTAGTAAAAGCATCAAGTGCACCAAATGGTTCATCTAATATCAAAACTTCTGGTTTATGTACTAAAGATCTACAAAGTGAAGCTCTTTGTTTCATTCCTCCAGATAGTTCAGATGGCCTGCTTTTTTCAAATTCAGCTAGTCCAACTAAACTTAGAAGCTCTCTTGCNCGGTTTATTTTTTCAACTTTATTCATACTTTTGGATACTATTTCAAGTGGTAGGATTACATTATCTAAGATATTCCGCCATTCCAAAAGAACTGGATTTTGAAAAGCCATTCCTACAGTTGACTTAGGTGAATTAACTATTTCATTAGAGATAAATACTTCGCCTTTTTTTGATTTTAAAAGTCCACTAACCAATCTAGTGATAGTTGATTTACCACAACCAGAAGGACCAACTATTGCTGTAAATTTACCTTTTGGAACTGAAAATGATAAATTTTCTAAAACTGGGAGAAAGCCTGTTTCTAGCTCAAATTCATGAGAAACATTTCGAAGTTCAATATGCATATTTTCAAATTAAGGATTAAAGTAGGTGGATTAATCCACCTACTTTGATTTTTATTTTATCATTAGACTTCCATCACTAGGAAGATATTGATCTGTAAAATAAAGAGACATATTAGGAGAATTTTCAAATTTATAATTTTCAGCTAATTGGCTTATAGCCTTCTTCATTCTTCCTTCATCAATATTTCCCATACCACTAGATGCTGTATTCGCTGTAAGAACATTTCCTTCTATTGCTAATTTTAAGCGTCTTGTCTCTAATGCTAAGTCTGCTGCAGGGTTCCTTTTAATCATACTTTTAACTGCATCTTCTGGATTTTCTATCGCAGCTTTCCAACCTTTTGCNACAGCTCTTAAGAAACCAGTAACTAAATCTGAATTTTTTTCTGCAAAATCGGTATTTACAATAATAGAGTTTCCATAAAGTTCTAAGCCATTATTGGCCATCAACATTATAGTAATATCATCTTCAGGAACTCCTAATCTTACTAAGTTTAAAAACATTGAAAATGAAAATCCAGTAATTGCGTCAACCTTACTTTCTGCTAACATTGGTTCACGAGTTGGGAAGCCAACAGGTTCAACCGTAATTTTATTAACATCAAGATTATTTGCNGATGCAAATGCAGGAAATTGAGCCCATGCTCCATCTGGAGGTGGAGCGCCTAAAATTTTTCCTTCTAAATCCTTTGGAGAACTAGTACCAAGACTTTTTCTTCCGGCTATAGCAAATGGTGGTTTATCATAAACCATCATAATGCCAGTAACAGGAGCTCCTGGATTTTTATCTATAAATTTAACAACACTGTTGATATCGGCAAATCCTATTGGGAAAGCTCCAGTTGCAACTTTAGGTATTGCATCTAACGAACCTTTACCTGGAGAAATTTCTACTTCAATACCTTCTGCTTTGAAGAAACCTTGATCAATGGCATAAAAATACGGTGCACTTGGCCCTTCAAATTTCCAATCTAATGCAAAAGACATTTTAGTTTCAGCAAAACTATAAACTGAGGAACAAAATAATATTATGGTTCCTAAAAGAAAATTACGCATTTGTTTTCCTTTCTTATATGAAAAATACTTTTTGTCTGTTTGTAAAATTTTTACAGACACAATATATTTTTATTTAAAAACATAATAAAGTATACAGTTACTTTTCCTTACGTAAACTTATTTAAATATGTTTAGACTTTAATCATATTATAATTTGTTTTAATTTATAGACATAATGATTTTAAAAATAAAAAATATCATTTTATTTTATTTTTTTACTTTTTTCCTANTAGTTACAGAATCTATGGCTGAATTAGTAGTAGAAAAAAGAGCATTAAGTAAAGCTAATATCATAAAAAAATTTAAACATGACCCAAGTGCATTTACACAAGGTTTAGTCTATCAAAATGATCATTTTTTTGAAAGTACGGGAGGGTGGGGTAGTTCTGAAATAAGAAAGATAAATAAACATACTGGTAAAGTTATAAATTTTAACAAAATGCAATCCAAATATTTTGGTGAAGGTCTTACTATTTATGATAATAAAATTTTTCAAGTCACATGGAAATCTAATAAGGGGTTTGTATATGATATTAAAAATTTAAAATTACTGGATGATTTTAATATATATGGGCAAGGTTGGGGCTTAACTAATGATGGACAATCATTAATATTAAGTGACGGTTCTGAAAAAATTTACTATTTAAATCCAAAGAACTTTGAGATTGAAAAAACTATTTCTGTTTCTGTCAATGGAAATAAACTGATTTATATTAATGAATTAGAATTCATAAGAGGTGAGATTTGGGCTAATATATGGAAAAGTAATGATATTATAACAGTCAACCCTTTGTCTGGAATAGTAACAAGTATTTTTGATATAAGCAAAATTAGTGAGCAAACAGAAATTGAAGATGTTGCCAACGGTATTGCTTGGGATAAAGTAAATGATAAAATTTTTATAACTGGAAAAAACTGGAATTTTATTTACTTATTAGACATATAGCACATTTAACTTACCAAATATTTTAAGTGTTAATTTAATTTTAATTTTTATCGTGACTTGATTGTTGCAATTAATCGTTTGTTAAAGCTTTCTCTAATAAAAACATAAATACCACTCATTATAATGAGTGCCATTCCAATCAATGAATAAATGTCCGGTATTTCATTAAATATGATATAGCCAGAAATTAAAGCATATATCAACAAAATATACTCGAATGGTGCATTTGCAGAAGGTGATCCGATTCTGTAAGCAGACACTAAGCAAAAGATACCAGCAGTACCAACTACAGCTATTATTATAAGTTTATANATTATATTTAGATCTGTAAAAATCCATTTTGTCGATAGAATACTAAGTAGAGACAAACTAGATGCAGATTGATTTGTTAAAACAATTGAAAGTAAAGATCCAAAAATCACTCCACCCAAATAAATGTGAAACGATTGTTGAAAAGAATTATCCTTATCACTAGTTATTTTNGATAAAACCATACTGATAGCGTAAGAAAAAGCAGTAAAAATTGGTAATAAAATATACCAATTAAAGTTATAAATAGACGGTTTGATTATAAGTAAAGTTCCAATGCAACAAATTATAATTGCTAATATTCTATGAATTCCAATTGGGTTTTTGAGTAAAAAAACTGAAAGAAAAGTAACTATAATGGGATTNGTAAAAAATAAAGCNTTTGCTTCAGCCAAAGGTATTTTTGTAAGGGAAATATAGAAAAAAATAAAACCTACAAAAAATAATGTACCACGTATTATAGCAATAATGGGGTAATTTGATGTATAAGTTATTTTCTTTTTATTTATATAAAGATATCCAGTTAAAAATATAAAACCTAAGAATGCTCTAAAAACTAGTATTTGAAGTATTGAAGTATCGTTTATGATAAGTTTTATAAAAATATCTTGTATACAAAACAAGCTCATTCCAAAAAGTATTAACAGAATACCTAATCGTTCACTTTCCATATTGATGACCCGTATACTTATTAGAAGCCATCATTTAATCTAAAATTTTACTTAGTCAATAGAAAATCAATTAAGTTTTGTTAATGAAATTTTTTAATAATTTTGACTAAAAAAATAATTCTAAATTTTCCATCTTAATGCAGCTGTATGTACTGCAGAATCCCAATGTTGAGTTATTTTTTCATCAAGTTTAGTAATTGAAAAAGATGCACCTGCCATATCAAGTGAAGTTGTATAATTACCTACTAGAGAACGAACAACATTAATTCCTTTTTTCTCTAAAATCTTTTGACCAACATCAAATAATAGATAAAGTTCCATTAAAGGTGTTCCGCCAAACCCATTNACGTGCATCAAAACTTCTTCATTTTTGTCTGGTTTAAGATCTTCAAGAATACTATTTATTATATCATTAGTGAGTTCATTTGCCGTTTTTATTTTCTCTCTTTTTCTACCAGGTTCTCCGTGTATTCCTACCCCAAATTCCATCTCTTCAGCACCAATTTCAAAGGTAGGTTTGCCAGCTGCAGGAACAGTACAACTCGTAAATGCAACACCCATTGACGCTGTAATATTATTCACATGATCACCAAATAATTTACACTCTTCTAAAGATGCACCAGTTTCAGCGAGACTACCTACTGTTTTTTCAACTATCATAGTACCTGCAACACCTCTTCTTCCAGTTGTAAAAGTAGAGTCTTCAACGGCTACATCATCATTTACGAGTATAGTCTCATGATCAAAATCAATCATATCAGCACCCATTTCAAAATTCATAATATCCCCAGAATAATTTTTAACTATAAATAAAATACCTTTTCCATTATGGACTTCATTAGCAGCAGCCTCCATTTGATCTGGGGTAGGGGCACTAAAGACTTGACCAGGACATGCAGCATCGAGCATTCCATGACCAACAAATCCTCCATGGAGAGGTTCATGACCTGATCCTCCACCAGATATTAGGGATACTTTATCACCGGCTGGTTTTTTAACTCTGCAAATAAAGTCTGGAGCAAAGTGTACTTTAATGATATCTGGATGGGCTTTTTGAAACCCTGATAAACTCTCAGTTAGAATTTCCTCAACATTATTAACAAATTTTTTCATTTTTTTCCCCTAATTTATATATTCGTCACATATTGCACTTATAGCGAGTTGAGAAGATCTAGCTCCTGGATCTATATGACCTATTGCTCTTTCTCCTAAAAAGGATGCTCTCCCCTTGGTCGCCATTATATCTCTGGTAGATAACATACCTTCTTTTGCAACCATTTTAATTTTTTCAGCAACTATTTTTATATTTTTTTCATTTTTGAGTTTATTCAATGATAGAGAAACTGGAATTAAGACATCAAGCATAGTTTTTTCCCCTAAGTCTGCCTTTCCCCTTTTCTTAGTTGCTTCTACACCTTCATAAAACATAGCCGCAAGATTCTCTAAATCATTTAATTCTTTAGAATATTTTTTAGCCATACCCATTAATAATGTTGCGAATAATGCACCAGAGGACCCTCCTACTGTAGTCATTATTTTCATACCTATTTTTTTAAATACTTCTTCAGGAGATAAACTTGAAAGCTCGGTTTCAAGTTTCAAGGCTTCGTTTAAACCCCTCTGTATATTGAAAATATGATCACCATCACCGATAGCTTGATCCAACTTTTCAATTTCGTCTTTGTTTATATCAATAGTTTTTTTTATATTTTTGAGTGCTAAAAATATATTCTCTGAATTCATAGTTAAATTCTCATCCCATTGTTATCAAAATAAAGCATTTTTTTATTATTTAGAGCAATCTTAATTTTTTTACCTTCCTCAAAAGTATCTGATGTTTGGGTTAAAAGCATTCCGTTTACATTATCAGATTTAAAAGAAATGACGGTTTCTGCTCCTAATAATTCAACTGTTTCAATATAAACATCATAATTCCCTTTATTTGTAATTGAAATATCTTCTGGCCTTATTCCGGCATGAGTGGCTTTATTTTTTGATGGAATTTTTGTTTTGTCTAAATCAAATATGTTTATCTTAGGAGACCCAAGCCTNTTTGCTACATAAATTGAGTTAGGATTATCATAGATCTCTTCCGGGGTGCCTACTTGTGATAGAACTCCATCTTTTAAAACTCCAATTCTATCTGCCATAGTTGTAGCTTCAACATGATCATGTGTAACATAAAGGATAGTAGCATTTAGGTCTTTTTGGATTTTTTTGAGTTCTATCCTTAACTCCTCTCTCAACTTTGCATCTAAAGAGGATAGTGGTTCGTCCATTAGGTAGATATTTGGATTTCTAACTAATGCTCTTCCCAATGAAACTCTTTGCATTTCACCACCTGATAATTGAGTAGCTTTATTTTTGAGTTTACTATCAATTTTAAGGAGTTTTGCAATTTCAGTCACTTTTTTATCTATAACTTCTTTCTTTTCTTTACGTAAAGGTGAGCGAAGTGGAAAAGCTAAGTTGTCATATACGGAATAATGTGGATAAAGAGAAAATTGTTGAAAAACATATGAGGTGTCACGAAAGGCTGGTTGTACATCATTCATGATTTCTTTATCAAAAAAAATTTTTCCTCTATCAGGTTGCTCTANCCCAGAAATAATTCTTAGAGTAGTAGTTTTTCCAGCACCTGTTGGACCTAACAGAACAAAAAACTCACCATTAAAAATTTCTATATTAAGGTTCTTAAGGGCGGGTGTTTTCCCAAAATTCTTATAAACATTTTCAAGCTTTATTGATGCCATTTAATTCAACTTAATATATCTACTTTCAATTGCTTTATCTGTAGTTCCATCAAAAACAATTGCTGATTTTGGCTCAAAATTTATTTTAACATTAGAACCTATTTGAGCATTTACTTGATTTGAAACTCTAACTTTAAAGTCGCCAAATTCTGATTTAATTGTAAGAATTTTTCTTGCTCCTAAATATTCTGATCCAAAAACTACACCTGGAATACCTTTCTTGTCAGTAAGAAACATTTTTTCTGGTCTTATTCCTAGATAATTGATGGAGGAGTTTGTTCCACCAAATGATTGTGGAACATCATAGTTTTCTCCATTAATTACTATTTTATTTTGGTTCTTTTCAATTGAGTGATGTATTGGAATAAAGTTCATTGCAGGTGAACCTATAAAAGAGCCAACAAATTTAGTTTTTGGTTTCAAATAAATATCTTTAGGNGTGCCAAACTGTATAATTTTTCCTTTATTCATCACAGCAATCCTGTCTCCCATTGACATTGCTTCAAGTTGGTCATGAGTAACATAAACAGTAGTTGCTTTGATATCGTTATGTAACTTCCTCAGTTCTAAGCACATTAATTCCCTAAACTCAGCATCAAGTGTACCTAGAGGTTCATCCATCAAAAATGCTTTTGGCCTCCTTACTATTGCTCTCCCTAAAGCAACTCTTTGTCTGTCTCCTCCAGATAGACTAGAAACCTTAGAATTCAGCAAATGTTGAATTCTCAACAACTCTGAGACCTCTTCTATTCGTTTATTTATTTCAGATTTTTTGAATCCTTGCATTTTTAAAGGGAACGCTAGATTTTTTTTGACATTCATATGTGGGTACAAAGCAAATAGTTGAAATACAAAGGCTATATCTCTTTGAGATGCTCGTAAAAAAGTCACATCTTCATTATCTAATAAAATTTTTCCTGATGTTGGTAATTCCAATCCAGCTATCATACGAAGGGTTGTCGTCTTTCCACAACCAGAAGGACCTAAAAGTACAAAAAATTCATTATCTTGAATTGTTAAATCAGATTTCTCTACAGCAACAAAGTCATCAAAGGATTTTTCTAAATTTTCTAATTTAATTTCTGACATTTTAATCTGGAAAATGGCTGGTGATAACAAATCCTATAGTACCGACAAGGATGACAATAAAAGAGTAGGAGTAAAGTATCATATGGAAAGGTTGTAAAAGCATAAAAACACCTATTAAAATTATGGCCATTGATAAATTTTCCCAAATAACCCTTCTAAAAATTTTCTTAAACATATTTTCCAAACCCTCTATTTTCTTACCGCACCAAAGGTAATTCCTCTTAAAAGATGTTTTCTTAAAACTACCGTGAAAATCATTACTGGTATTAAAAATAATGTTGTTCCAGCCCCTATAGCTGACCAGTCTTGACCACCTTCCCCTATTATGGTTGGAATAAATGGGGGAGCTGTTTGGGCATTAAATTGTGTTAGTAATACGGCAAATGCATATTCATTCCAGGAGAAAATCATACAAAAAATAGCTGTTGCAGCAATACCTGTTGTTGCTTGAGGCAAAACTATTTTAAAAAAGGCTCCCATTCTTGTATATCCGTCTATCATGGCTGCTTCTTCATATTCTCTAGGTATTTCATCCATAAATCCTTTGAGCAACCAAACTGCAAGACTTAAGTTTACAACAGTATATAATATTATCATACCTAGATGTGTATCTCCTAAGCCAATCTTTCTATACATAATGAAAATGGGAACAGCTACAGCGATTGGTGGGAACATTCGGGTAGATAAAATAAAAAACATAAGATCGTCTTTGAGGGGAATTTTGAATCTAGAAAACGCATAAGCAGCTAAAGCCCCTAAAAAAACAGAAAGAAAAGTTGCACCAAAACCAATAATAAGTGAGTTTGCATAACGCCCAAAAAATTTAGATGGGCCAGCTATAACCATTTCTCTACTTCTAACTAATTCTTCATACCAAGTTTCAGGCGGAGGTAAAGCTTCTAGATATTCTTGTGATTGTCTTGTTCTTGTAGTAAAAAGATTGACATATCCCTCTAAAGAGGGTTCAAAAAATACCTCTGGAGGATATGTAATTGAGCTCGTAACGCTTTTAAATCCAGTAAGAATTATCCATGTAATAGGTATCAGTGTAACTACAGCATAAATAATAATAATTAATGCAGCTAATTTCCTTGAAAAGCCACTTGATTCAGTAGGTGATCTAGAAGTATCAACCATTATCTATCCTTAATCTTATTCATGACTTTTACATAGACGTTTCCAAATCCAAAAATAGTAACGAATAATATGACTGCGTAAGCAGAGCTATAACCTGTCTTCCACTTTTCAAAAGCTTCTCGTTTTAATTGTATCGATGCAAGTTCTGTTGCAGATCCAGGACCACCAGATGTTAATTCTACTACCATGTCAAACATTTTAAAATTCTCAATNCCCCTAAATAAAAGGGCTAATAAAAGAAAAGGTAATACAGAAGGTAATGTAATATATATAAATTGTTGCAGTCTATTAGCTCTATCAACCTCTGCAGCTTCGTATAGATAATTTGGTATAGATCTTAACCCAGCAAGGCAAATTAGCATTGTGAAAGGCGTCCACATCCAGGTATCAACTATTACAATTGCCCAGGGTGCTAGGGTACTACTTCCAATCATGTCAAAAGATCCAAAGTCATAAAAAAAGTTTACTATATAATTAAATAAGCCTACTTGAGGGTTATATAGATAAGTCCAAAAAACACCTACTACTGCAGGAGATAACATCATTGGTAATACAATGAGTGTGGTAAGTAGTTCGTTCCCTTTAAATTTTTTATTTAACAATAAAGCTAGGCTTAAACCTATAATAGCTTGTAATAATAATGTCCAAAACATAAAGCTGGCTGTAATTTGCATCCTTTCCCAAATTGCTTCTTTTCCTAGAATTTTGGCATAGTTCTTTAATCCTACCCATTTTATTTCTCTTCCCAACTTGTTGGCGTAAAAATTAGTAAAGGACATACTAATTGCGTATATTAATGGATATATATTAATAGCAAGCAGGAGTAGTAATGTTGGAGTAATGAAAATCCAAGCTACTGCTCTGTCAGACAATCCCTTAGCTTTATGAATAATCTTGTTTTTCATTTAAAAAAAAAAGGGGTANTTAAACTACCCCTTATGTTCAATAAGTTNATTACAGTTTACCGTCAGCNTCAAAGACCTCAACCCATTCTTCAATGATTTTATCGAGCGCTTCCTTTGCTGAACCTTTGCCATTAACAACGTAATCGTGTACGTGCTCTTGCATAGGTAACATTAATTCTACAAATGTTGGTTCTTGCCAGAAATCCTTAACAATACCCATAGAATCTAAAAATCCCTGGGCATATACTGCGGAATTTACAAAATCTGGAGATCCAAGAACATCTTTATGACATGAATATCCTCCTAAATCCCACCATTTTTGCTGCACGTCAGGCTGAGCAAACCACTTTATGTATTGTAGAGCTAAATCTTTCTTGTCTGAGTAATTAACTACTGAAATACCTTGTCCTCCAAGAGTTGCTGCAGAAACTTTTTGTGATGGATTTGCAAAAAATCCAGTTACTCTTCCATCTGCATCCTCTTTTGAAACACCAGGCCAAAAAGCATACCAATTCATTTGAAATGCAACTTGACCAGATTTATAGGCATCTAAATTAGCTACCATATAAGCATCTGAGTGTCCTGGAGGAGCACAATCCTCATACATTTTTTTATAAAACTCAAGTGCTTCTACAACATTAGGTGCGTTGAAATAACCTTCCATATCATATGGTTTGCTTGGATTCTCATACTGCATGCCCCAAGCATACATAGCGGCTGTAACACCCATTGTAATACCCTCAGATCCTCTTTCAGTATTAATCGCAGCTCCGTATCTTACTTGACCGTCAATTTCTCTGCCTTGAAAGAAAGTACACATATCATAAAGTTGATCCCAATTTTCAGGTACTCCTAAATCATAACCATGCTTCGCTTTGAATTCTGAATTTAGTTCAGGTCTGTCAAACCAATCTTTTCTGTAAGCCCAAGCGAGTGCATCTCCCATAGCGGGTAATGCATAATAATTCTCACTACCTTTNGGCCAAGTAGAATAGGCATATACTGTCGCGTCCGAAAAGTCATTCATTGATATGCCTTCTTTATCAAAAAAATCATTAAGTTTCACATAGTGGCCATAAGTTGCACCACCACCTATCCACTGTGAATCACCAATTAATAAATCAAAAGTTTTCCCTTTGTTATTTAATTCATTAAGCATCCTATCAGCAAAATTTGGCCATGGGACAAATTCAAAGTTTACTTCAATTCCGGTTTGTGCTGTGAAATCTTTACTAAGTTCTACTAGTGCATTAGCAGGATCCCAAGCTGCCCATCCAAGAGTAATACTCTCAGATTTAACTGCTTGTGTTGAGGATAATGCAAAAACAATAGAAGAAACTAAAATCGCTATTTTATTTCTCATATTCCCTCCAATTAATATTATGAAACTTAATTATGATGATTTTAAAAAAAAAAACTAGTAAAAAAATGTTGAAAAAATAGAAAAATACAAAATAATCAAATGATCAATTTTTTTAAAAAAAAATGAAAAGGACCTTAAAAAATGAAAACAATAAAAGGACCAGCAATATTTCTTGCACAATTTGCAGATGACAAAGAACCTTTTTGTAGCTTACCAAGTATTGCAAACTGGGCTTCAGACTTAGGCTATAAAGGTGTTCAAATACCTTCATGGGATAATAGAATTTTTGATTTAGAAAAAGCTTCTGAAAGTAAAACTTATTGTGATGAAGTTCTTGGTATTCTACAATCTTATAACTTAAAACTGACAGAATTATCTACCCATCTACAAGGTCAACTGGTAGCTGTTCATCCAGCATATGACATTCCTTTTGATGGTTTTGCAGCTGAAAAAGTAAGAAAAAATCCCAATAAAAGGAGAGAGTGGGCAGAGGACCAATTACATAAAGCCGCTGTTGCTTCAAAAAATCTTGGGCTAAAAGCCCATGCAACTTTTTCTGGGGCATTAGCTTGGCCTTATGTTTATCCGTGGCCTCAGAGACCTAAGGGTTTGATAGAAGAGGCTTTTGATGAGCTTGCAAAAAGGTGGAAACCAATTTTAAATACTTTTGATGAAAATGGTATTGATTTATGTTATGAGATTCATCCAGGTGAGGATCTTCATGATGGCATTACTTTTGAAATGTTTTTAGAGAGAGTAGATAATCATCAAAGATGCAATATGCTTTATGATCCAAGTCATTTTGTTTTACAGCAACTAAATTATTTAGATCATATTGATATATATCATGATAAAATTAAAATGTTTCATGTTAAAGATGCTGAATTCAACGCTTCAGGGAGACAAGGAGTATATGGAGGATTTCAANCTTGGATAAAAAGAGCGGGTAGATTCAGATCACTTGGTGATGGACAAGTCGACTTTAAAGCTATTTTTTCTAAGTTATCTGGTTATGGTTTTGATGGCTGGGCTGTTTTGGAATGGGAGTGTTGTATCAAAAGTCCTGAACAGGGAGCTTTAGAAGGTTCCAAAATTATTAATCAACACATAATTGAAGTTACTGAAAAAGCATTTGATGATTTTGCAGAATCTGGTGTTGATGAAACTACAAATAAATCAATTCTTGGTATTGGATAGTTTAAATGAAAAATAAAATTAGATTAGGAATGGTTGGAGGGGGCAAAGATGCATTTATTGGTGCAGTTCATAGAATGGCTGCACGAATGGACGATAAGTATGATTTTGTTGCTGGTTGTTTGTCTTCAACTCCTGAAAAGTCAAAAATTTCAGCTAAAGAAATAAATCTGGACTTAAACCGTAGTTATCCAGATTTTAAAACTATGGCTGAGGAAGAAGCCAAAAGAGCAGATGGAATAGAAGTTGTTTCCATNGTTACTCCAAATCATATGCATGCAAAACCAGCGATTGCTTTTTTAGAAAAAGGTATTCATGTAATTTGTGACAAACCTATGACTGCAACAATGGACGAGGCNTATAATTTATACAATGCTGTTAAAAAAAATAACTTACATTTTTTAATTACCCATAACTATTCAGGCTATCCTTTGGTTAGAGAAATGAAATCATTAGTTCAAAATGGTGAATTAGGAAACATAAGGTCTGTCAGAGGTTCATATTTACAGGGCTGGTTAGGGTCTAAAGAAGAAGATACAGGAAATAACAAACAAGCGGAGTGGAGAACAGATCCGAAACGTAGTGGTGCAGCTGGCGGGGTAGGAGACATTGGTAGTCACACGTTACANNTGATAGAGTTTATAACAGGAATTAAGTTACATTCAGTTGCTGCTGATCTGTCTACATTTGTCAAGGGAAGAAAACTAGATGATGATGCCTCTATTCTCTTAAGGCTTGGAAATGGTGTAAAAGGATCACTATCTGTTTCTCAAATTGCAGTTGGAGAAGAAAATAATTTAAGTATTGCTATTTATGGTGAAAAGGCTTCATTAAAGTGGAAACAGGAAAACCCAAATCAGGCTGAATTTAATAAAGTTGGTNNTCACAAACAAATTTTAACCAGAGCTAGTTTTACTCCTTCAAAAGGTTCTTTTGCAAATGTAAGAATTCCTCCAGGACATCCTGAAGGGTATATTGAAGCATTTGCTCAACTTTATTCTGATTTTGCAGATTTAATTAGAAATAAAAATGGTTCCAAAAATATAAGAAAAATTTTGCCTAATGAAGATGATGGATTACATATAATGAAATTTATAAATAGTTGTGTTTATTCAAGTAATAATAATTCAAAATGGATAAATTTGGATACCATTTAATTTGCTTAATTTTATTTAAAAAAATGAAACCTTAACCGGGCATTCGTAATATTTCCTGTTTAAATCCATTCTCGACGTGAATCTTATCCCTATCAATTGCATATACCCTCCAACCTTCAAACCATTGCCCAACTTTTATTTTAATGATTTTTCCATTGGATAATCTTAAAAGTGCACTTGGATTGGATGACTTTCCAACAATACCAATTAAGTTGGTTCTTTCTAAGTCTATAAAATTTCTTTTTGTTGAATTATAACCAACGGATGCCTTTTCAGGGATACTTGGTGCCCTTGTTGCTTTNGCTGTAATTTTTATTTGAGATGGNTTTATAACTTTTAAATCTTTAAAATAATCAGGTCTTTTTTTAGGTANTTTAGTAAAAACAAGTGCACCACTTGAAAGAGTAGGTTCACTCAAAATTTTTATACTATTAATAATTAAAGGCTTTTGGTATGGCGATATTTTAATCGCATATTCTACTACAGATTTTTCTAATTCAGGATATTTTTCCTTAATTTCATTTCNTTTATTTTTTTTAACGTTATTGTCATCTACTGGGATTAAATCAATATTAGATTTTTCTTCAGTTTCATTATTTATTGATNGATTTAAAGTCTTTATTTCAGGNTTATAAGCTGCAATAATTTTTTTAAAATCTGTACTTAATTTTTTTCTCTGATTGGATAAATTTTCATTATCTTGTACTACAAATAAAGTTTTATAATTTGTGATGTTTTTTAAACTTTGAACATTTGATAANTTTGAAATTTTCTTATTTATTGTTTCTTTAGTATTGACTAGTTTAGTTTGTAATTTTTTATGATTTAAGTCATTTCCAAGAAAAAGTTCGTTAGAAATATAAATCTTATTAATTGAGATATCTTGAGTAACAGTACTTAATATTGGAAATGTTTTTAAATTATATGAATTAGATTTTATCTCAGATTCATCAAATCTTTTTAAAGAAGTATTTATTAACGATAATTCATTTTTAGAAATTAGCTCATTTGAAAAATTAATTTTAAGATTTTCATTAAAATGCTTAAAGTCTACTTTTAGAGTTGTTCCTTCTAACTTTATTTGTGGTTCATGATATTTATTTCTATTTTCACCTATATAAGATAGGCTCATAAATCCAATAAATGAAAATAGGATTAATCCTAAAATGGGTCTTGAAAAACTTTTAATATTTAAATGATTAAAGCTTTCAAAATATTTTAAATTAATTTTTTGTGTATTTTTATTTAAAAAGCTATATTTACCAATATTAAACCTTGTAATTATAAAACCAGCTTTTTCAACAAATTCTTTTACTTCATTTATTAAGGAAATTTGGATATATGTTATAGATGTTGCCCTATTTCCTATACTTTCAAAATTAAGAGAAATTATACCACTTTTATTGTCAGTATTTCGTTTGTTGATAATTTCAATAGCTTCATTATTAGAAATTGGTTTATTTGTAATTAAAGTCTCATTTTTAAGTAAATTTTCAGGAATATTGACTTCAATTTTTGGTACTTTTGAGTTAAGAGCTTTTGCTAGATTAAACAGTTGTTTTAAATTGAAACTTGCTGCAGGTTCATTTGG
>FUFK010048949.1_pt1 | contig 68392 bp, 67 predicted proteins | sample 1021851 | NCBI WGS metagenome assembly FUFK01 (sample SAMEA51879418, study PRJEB19060) | metagenome | reverse complement strand
TAACGCCTGTGTGTTGTACTTCTCCACCACGGATTTTGCTGTTGATACCCCTAATCCTACCTGCGTTGATACCGATACCCGCCCTTTGTGCAACATATTTGCCGATAGCCATATCAGAACTAAAGATGCTATCGAGGGTGTCATCAATGTCAACAAGAACACAACTAGCAAATTGTCTAAGTGGTGTTCTAACCCCACCCATAATGGGAGTGGGAATGTTGATTTTGTGTTTGCTGATCGCACGGTAGTACTTTTGAACATAACTTAGTCGTGTTTCTTTAGGATATTTTGCAAATATTGTCATCGATATTAAGACATACATAAACTGTGGTGTTTCATATATCGCACCACTGCTACGGTCTTGTACAAGATATTTATCGACCACTTGTCTAAGACCCGCATATGTAAATAGGAAATCCCTGTCGTGATCTAGAAAATTTTCTATCTCGTTTATTTCTTCATCAGTGTAATTTGTTAATACTTCTTTGTCATATACACCATCATTTACACATTTTTTAATGTGTTCTAATAAATTTGGTGTATCAAAATAATAACCATACAAACTTTTTCTAAGTGCAAATAATAATAATCTTGCAGCAACAAATTGATAATTTGGATTTGATAATGTAATCAAATCATTAGAAGATTTAATTAATATTTCTTGTATCTCAGCAGTTGATATACCGTCATAGAATTGAATACCAGAATTCATTTCAATTTGTGATGCGGATACACCTGCTAAACCTTTACATGACTGTTCTACCATGACATGCATTTTTTCTAAATCCAGAGGTTCTACAGAACCGTTTCTTTTCTTGACATTTATGTCATTCATACTTTTTTCCAAGTGTTAAATTTTAGTTCTGCCTCTAATCCAGAGTATGTATTAGATTCTAATAAGGTTTGGATGTTGCGTCCACCAAGAACCATATCATTGATGTCTTTTTGTTGCACATTTGATGGCCAAATCACAACTTTTCTACCCTTTTTAATGCATTTTATAATCCTGTTACATATTTCTTTATTACGAGGTTCGTTATCATAAGTGTAAACCAATTCACTATCTTCTAAAAAAGATAATCCACTGTCACTTCCACACATAGCAACACTATTTTTTACAAAGGTGCTGTCAAAAGGACCTTCTACAACATACACAGGAAGTGTTTTATCAACCTCATCCAACCCATAGATTTTTGGAGCATCTTCATCAAACATAAGTGTAAGATATTTAGGTTGTACCCATGCATCCATGCTCCTACCTTGTATACCAATTAAGTTTTTATTTTCATCGTATAAAGGTATCACTATCCTTGCATGATCCTTTGCAGTATCACTGAAAGTAGGTTTTAAAGTGTTGCAATAACGTTTAAATTTCTCTGTGTAATAAAATTTATCAGGATTTATTTTTCTACTTTTTAAATATTTTGATGCTCTAATATGTTTTGATGCTTTATCAATATTTAACTTTTTCTTAAAGACTGGTTTGTTTATAAGTTTTTTAAAATCAGGTGCTTCAACGGATGATGATCCTTTAATTCCTGCAAATCCCTCCTTAAACTTCTCCATAGTATATTGTTTATAAAGGGTCGTATCTAATCCCTTTAGAAAATTTTTAAATGAAGAACTTGCACCACAGTTATGGCACTTAAAGTTTGTGTTTACTTTGACCTGATAAAAATATCCTCTTGCCTTATTCTTGTGTTTCTGAGAATCACCACAAATCGGACAACGAAAATTGTAAAGATTTGGTTTAATTCTTTTGAACTTATCAAGTCTTGAGGATATGAGACCAATGTATTTGGAATCAATTATATCCATCAAAAATCATCTTATAGAAGCTGGTGTATCTATCTTAGCAGGTATTTGTGATGCGGGCATTAATATCCTTTGACCTATCGGTGAAACGATAAAACTTATTATAGTTAAAGATCCAGCGATAGTCCACATTTTCTTTTCGATTGTTCTTAATCTATTATCTACAAGCATGATATCTCTTTCACATCCTTTCTTAATATCTGTTGCATGACGATCTAATTTTTGATCTACTTGTTCAATTTTTTCAAATAATACTGCATCAATTCTGTCCTGTTTATCAAGTTTTTCGTTATGAACTGCAAGAAGTTGTCCCATCTTTACAGAGTTCTCCTGTAGAGATTGAACAACTTTCTCTAATCTTTCAAGTATAGCAGCATTAACGTTTTGATTTTCCACGAACCTGTTGTAAACGTTTACGATAGAACATGTTTAATTTTCTACCATATTTTTTTCTTAAATCCATGACTTTATCATAACCAGCAACTGGATTTTTTGATTTACTACTAAAACCAGCATCACCTGTTTTGCCAGGATCAGTAGACATCATCTCTTCTCTTANGATATTTATGATCCTATTAATATTCATTAGACTCTGTGTAGAATACGTTCGCATTCATCATCTATAGGTATTTCATTTAACCCACTTTTAGGATAGACAGGCACTCGATTTAAGAATACCAAAAATGTCTTTAATATAGACCAATATTCCTTATCAATTTTATAAAAAAGAAGAGGTATGGTTGCCTCTCCGAAAACATTGAAACATATTATTAGATGATTAAGGAGCAAATGATGCTTCAATTCACCATGAGTAATATATTTTTTGAATAATCTTTTTATATATTTAAATCTTTTAAGATCCTCCTCAAAATCTTCTATGGTAGCAGCTTGAGGATTTTCATAATGTTTAATTGCAAATAGAAGATGATTCTCTTCGTTCAATTCATCAAATCTCATTCATTTATTGAGGAGTAGGATAATCTATACCATTAGATCCAGTTGTAATACCTGAGTTGGCAACTAATACTTCTGTTTTGACTCTTGCATTTCCATGCATATCAGTGTATGTAGTAACTCCTACCCAACCTGCATGTGCTATATGAAACTTGTCCGACCTTGATGGCACGTCAGGACCTGCACCGTAAACTAATTTGTCATCAGTTCCAGATGAACTCTCGCTGTAAGTTACATCCCCTACTGTGCTGATAGGTAATTCACTGATGTGATAAGATGTTCCTGCAATACTTGGTCCGTTAAGTGCTAATCCTGATGTAGATCCAATCGTAAGAGATGTGGAACTAGCAATACTTGTGATAACTGCATCACCAAAATATGTACCACCAATACCACGAAAACCTAATCTGATTATGTCCCCTGTCTGGGCAAAACCAGTTAATCCAAATTTAGAATTATGCTCTTCACCTGTAACTGTTTTAGTAGCATATGTAAGTGTTACTATTCCAGCACTAGCAATATTATCTGATTTTCCCCAGAGTGCCATGGTTTACCGTCTTGTTTTTACTAATGATATTTATGGTTTAACGTGCTTTAATTGCTTTTTCTACTTGAGCAAACAATTTATCATCAGCATCTGTCTTGGTTAATTTAACTGCTTTGCCGATGATGACTAAACACACATCAATTAATTTTTCTCCTAATTCTGAATCATCAGGAATTTTATTTACAGCATCAGTAATTATTTTTGATGCAAAAGGAAGTAGAAATGAAAACATAATCTTTAATCTATACCCTTTATATAGGTAGTTAACTGCCTAATCCTCTTCCTTGTTTCATATTCTTTTCACTGCCGTATCGTGAGACTACATTTGCATAATCTTGAGTTGATTTATATCCTGCTTTCTTCGCTCTGTCTGCAAATGCTTTACTGCTTGCTGCTTGGTCTTTTTTCTTCATCATCATCTGTGTCATTTTCCCAGTTCCCACAGTGCTTTTTGCACCCTTCACCTTTTTAGGTTGATTAGCACCCATGCGTTGACTACCGTATTTTTTCATGACAGATTGGAGTGCAAGATTATTTTTTGCAGTTCCACCTTTTTCTATTTTTTTATTTGTTTTTGTGTCAATTCCTTTTTCTTTTTCGTAACGATTTAATTCACTTAGGTAATCAGAAACTATTTTATCCATCATTTTTTCACCCATCATCTTAGGTTGTTTTGCCTTCTTTAATGCTGCTGCCTTTTCATTAGGATTTTTATTACCCCTAGCAAGATTAATCATCTTTGCAGTTTTTTGTGCCTTTTTATGTTTTTCAGGATCAATTTTAAACATTTCTGCCATGCCTCTCATGGGAGCAGGTTTAAGTAAATCAAAAACTTTAATCCTACCATCACCAAACTCAGCAGACATCTCCTCTTGTGGTGTCATTTTTTGCACATTTTTTTTATAACCACCAGTGCCTACAAGAGTATTTGGATGAATCTTATCTCTCATGGTTCTTTCCATTTTTTTCTCAGTGTATTCTTTCAACCATGTTCCCTCTGTCATTTTGTCACCTTCATATGTTGACAAATTCTTTTTCTTTTCTTTTTTAGATATCTTAGGACCTCCTATTGGATCACCATACTTATCTTTTTTAATTTGTTCTTTGGCAAGATCCTTATGAAGTTCTCTGTATTGTGCTTTACTATCACCAGATCTTTTATTTGACTTGTCCATCTTAGTGGTTTTCTTATATCCACCCTTCTTTATATCAAATTTTTTTCTGTAAAAATCTTCTTTATATGATTGCACTCTAGTCTTACCAAGAATGTATTTTGGATCATTCTTCATTGCTTTCTGTGCATCTGCCTCATCATTTTTATTTACATTTATAATTGTCTTTCCACCTTTTTTAGTTTTAGTATGTGCTATATTACCCATTTCTTCTTTTACTTCTTTTTTCTTCTTAGTTTTCTTAGCAAACGCTGCCATAGGACCTGATGGTTTACCAGTTCCTTTGTAGAGACCATAAGAAGTTCCTTCACTTTTCATTTTTGATTTTGCTGCTTTGATTCTATCAAGAAATGCTTGTCCACCTTTTTCTTTCCTGATCTCATCATCAGTCCTTGGTTTACCCATACTATTATTCTTAGCGTATAACTTACTCTGCATATCATTAGTGCTAGTAAGTCTACCTCTACCATAACTTTCTTTATACAAATCAATCAATTCATTTCTTGCTTCTCTCTTACTTGGTTTACGATAACGACCAACTTCTGTGACCTTACCATCTTTACCATAGTGTCTACCTTTTGTTCTATTGACGTGATCTGTCATTGCAGTATCTACCTCTTTAGTGCTTCTAGCGTACTGAGTAGACTTATCTCTTAGATTAACTTTCTCTAACTGTACCTCTTCATTTTTCTTACCTACATCCATTATGGCATTCTTACCATACTTATCTCTAAGTCTTTGTTTAACATTTTCAACTGCTCTAGCAGTATTCTTCTGCTGCTTTAGCATACGTAATTTTCTTTGAGCATCAGTCTCAGTTTCTCTTGTATGGTTAGCAGTAGTTGCATCTTTCTTATCTTTAGATGGTTTTACCATTCCCATATCTCTTGCAATATCATATCCTTCCTCTGGAATATAACCTTCACTGTTTATTCCAAGAGCTGCCTTTAATTTTTTACCTGCTGAATATGGATTTTCTTTTGCCTTTCTTTTTCTTGTTTCTGCTTTTATTGATGACATCTTCAAAGCATTAGAAAGTTTAGCACGCTTACTGTTGTACTTTGGTTTACCTCTAAACGTTGAATCAATCGCACGAGCAATTCTTAATCTTTTACTAACTGTAGGATCACCATATTCTTTTATGATCTCTTCTTTAGTAACTTTAGATTTTTTCTTTTTATCTTCACTATGATCGCAACCACAGTGTTCAGTAAAGTTAGAAAATGATTGAAGATTGTTCATTATGCTACTTGATTATTAGATGGGTGTCTAGGACAATTTTTTTCGTGTTTTTCAATCCACGTTTTAGGTCTCCAATGTCCTTTAGGAGACTTCAATCCACAATACGCACATACCCATTGACCATTAATATCTTGTATCGCCACGGATTAACCTCCGACAACTTGTACTTGTTCTACAACTACGTCCGCAGAACCTGCTGTTAACTTAACAGTTCTTTGTAACATAGGAACGGTGTTAGCGATTACATCAGCATCACTAATTGAATATGCAGAACCTGCACCTGACGCATCAATGTCTGTAGTAATTGTTATGTCAGTAACTGCTGTCACTTTCTTACCTGCTGATGCAGCAGATTCAAAGTCTGTTCCAAATGCTGTGTCACCACCATCTATAGTCTGAACAAAATCTCCTACAGCAAAACTGTGACGACCACCTGCTCCTGTACCGTGTCCACCACCTGCAACAGTAAATACTGAACCGTTAGCATTAGTTGCACCAGTAATACTAATATTTTTTGATTTACCTACTGACAGCAAAACTGCTTCCCCTGCTGCAAGTGTAATAGCAGGACCGCTATCAAATTTTATGGTTGATGCAGATGCAGCATATGCACGTACAACTCCACTTTTAACGACGATGTAAGCAGTACCTGAACCACTCACTGTCGTAGTATCTAAGACATTTAATACAGACATCGACTTTTTGACACAAGATTGTTTTTACTATTTATCCTCTTTCTGTTTCTGTTTGAGGAATTTTGCAAGATCAGCAGTGCTACCAACAAACATTGTGTTGTTAGTAACGTTACCTGTTACAGCACCTTTTGGACCTTCTTCTAATTCTTGCATTTTTTTCTGAAGGTCTATTAGTTTATCCGTGGCATCTGCCACGTTCTTAATAAGATTACCTGCTACCTCATAGGCACGTGGTGAATCTGTTTGTTGTGATAGTTCTAGGATTCCGTCTACCGCTTCCTGTCCCTTGTCAATTAACGAATACAAATTGCCACGAGTATATTCGTAGTCTTTTTTAATCGCTTCGTTTTCTTTTACAGGTGTATCTTCTACTCTCTCTAATGCAGGTTTCTCATCTTTAACGATGGATGTTTCTACATCAAGAGCGTCTTCAATACCGTCGAATTTACTCGTCGTTTCCTGTGACTGGATTTCTTGATTTTCCATCATTAAATGTACTGAATAATTCATTAAAACCAAAATCATCATCTGGATCAGAAGTGATTGGGTCTGGTTCGACCGTGTATCTCATCTCACGAGGTGCACTTGTTTTATTATCAGTGCTAGTATCAACGATTGCCTTACGGATAAGTTCTTTCTCACCGTCAAGGACAGGACCGTAGATATATGTTTTGCAAGTGAAAGTTATTGTATATATGAGAGTTCTTCTTGTTGTATAATCACCTTCATAATCATCATCATAAGATATTGTATTTAAAACTACTGGAAAATCTTTTTTCTCCTGTAACTGATCGTTCAGTTGTACAGTGATATTAAATGTGGGTTGGAAGTATGGAAGTATTTGTTCTAAGATTTGTAAACCGTCATCTTGATTCTTTGAAAGAATTGCTAATTCAAAGTCAACGTTGTACGGTACTGGCATAAACGCTTTTTGTAGGTCAGTTCCAACAGCAGTCCTAACTCTCTGTGTTGGGGAGACCTTTCTTGTTGCGTCGTAATTGAAACCAGAAATCTCAAACGAAATCCTAGGAAGCGTAATTTGAGTCGCATCTTTCCTAGTTAAATCTCCTACTTGTTGAAGTCTTGCTAAAAACTTTTGTTTAGGTCCATATGCCAAAGGCACTTTCATATACTCATATTCCGTAGCACTTTTTTTTCTACGAATTTCTATGTTATTAAACAAAGTACCAAAAGCAATAACTGACTTTCGGAATATTTCATTGTATGTATATGTACCTAACATTAATTAGCACCTCCAAAATCACCAAATGGATTCCCTTCTGAGAAATCAATGATTCCATCAGCAAGGGTTTCAAACGAACTATTTGAATCGTATTCGCTCGATGTATTATTTAGTGTATTATATGATGCAGTTGTCCAAGCAGCACTTGATGACTGCCCTGTTATAGTCTCTGGAATTGTAAATATTCCAGTTCTATTAAAGACTTGTAATTGTCTATTAGTAGAATCCCAAGACTTAACCTCTGCTGTAATATTAGAGGTTCCACCTGCCACCACTTCACCGACTGTAAAGTCTCCAGTGCCACCTGTGGCAAAGTTGATAGTGATGGATACTGAGAAGTCCTGTTCGATTTGATCGATTGCAGTAACTCCTGTATCGAACTGCTCGTCGCTGAACTCGAAGAGTTCACACTTGAGACCCCATACGTGGATCTTACCTAACTGGTAAAAAGGTTGTTCGTGCTCAACGAACATAATTTTAAATATTTTATTTGCCATAGGGAAGTAAACCAAGTCTCCTTCGTTAGGTCTTCCTTCCACAATCAGTTGTGCATTATCATCAACTGCTTCTGTAAATCTTTTTCTTGATATTATAAATGTAACTTGATCAGAAATCCTTACACCAAACTTAGTAAAGAGATCACCGTCACCAGTAAATCCAGTTGGATCTTCAATATATGCTTCTATCTCGTAGGCATCATCAAACTTAGACAAAGCATCTTCAGTAAATGTTGTATCTTCATTTACTAAAGTTCTAGGCATATAGAAGACATTCTTTCCAAACATCTTTATCTGTTCTATAACAAGATTCTCTATAAGATCTTGTTCACCAGTTGTGCCTTGTGTAAAGTAGGAGTTAGTTGCCATTATCCGATCATATCCATAGGTGGTGTTTCATATGTGGTTCTTAACTGCTCATCTAGTTTTTCTAGTTCCTCTACAGCATCACTATAAATTTTCTCACCATTTAGAGTAACACCACCAGGGAGTTGAACGTTTTGGAACTTAGTTAAATTTGTTCCCCAATATTTTTTAATCAGAGATGTAGCATAATCCTTAACCCACATCTCATTATAGATTTTTGTAAAGTTAACTGGATCTAATGCACGAACACAATCAATAACAATATACTCACCTTCACGAACATCAGTATTAGTGTCAAAGTCAATATATAAACGACCAGATGTATGAGTAAATCTTGTAGGTTTCATTCCTTCTAATAAGAAATTTATTGTCTCAAGATGTGTCTGAATCATATAGTAATGATAAAACTGTGTTGATGTAAAATCAAACAGATCATTCAATCTTAACTGATAACGAATGTCAAACATATTTGCAGTACCTTTGTCTTGGAAAGTAAAGATACCATTAACAGACGTTATAAAATCAGGTAAAGTTAAAAAATTATTTTGCGTCTTAAATTCTGTACTACCTACAGTTTCTGTAGTGTCTGCTTGAAATGCAGCGACTTCAGCAGCAGTCATTTGATGCTTTAGGTAAACTTTTTCTGAACCACCGTAATGATAAATGTGAAACTTCTCGATAGTGTAATCGATAGCATCATCTATTTGATCATCAGAAACGTTGACTTCTAATACAGGTTTACCTAATCTGCGAAGTGCGTATTCTTTTAGTGTTGCTTTAGAGGTTGGAGTTGCCATATTAGTTGTTTTGTAACTTAACCATTACAGTCTCCTTTTGCATAGGAGCGACATCATTTAATCCATTAGCATCGAACCAAGGAGCAGTCTCCCAGTCAAATCCTTCACCAAAAGTATTGTCGGGTGCCATAACATACCAATGACATTTAGCGTCAGGTATATCAACAGCACACACTGCCCAATCGTCTGCCCACTGTGGAACTTGCACATACATCACTGGTAAGTGATTGGCAAATAATGAAATGATAAAAGAGAAGAAAATCATAATGCAGCGATTGCTATTTTAAATGCAGCAAATGATGCTGAGTTTGCAACGGTTGTCTTGAGAGTTGCAAGATCAATCGTTTCTGCCTGTAACGCAGAGTCTGCCTTAACACCTTGTGCAGCAGTAGCATAATCAGATGATGCAGTTGCAGCAGCAGTACCTAATGTAGGTTTGTTGCTTAAGTCATTATAATTACCAGAGAATAATGAAGGTAGTCCACTCAAGTCACTGTAAGCACCTGATGTAGCAACAGTTGCTAGTGATGGTGTACCACTCAAGTCACTGTAAGCACCAGATGTTGCAACAGTAGCAAGAGAAGGAGTTCCAGTCAAATCACTGTAAGCACCAGTTCCTGCAACAGTAGCAAGAGAAGGTCCAGTAATAACACCAGTGCTACTATTGTAGGTGATGTTTTGTGTTGCTTGAATTGATTGACGAGCACGTGCAGTTGTAAAGTACTGGTTAGATCCTTCAGATATATCATCTGTATCCTTAGTTGCTAACTGGGTATCAAACCTAGCATTGGTATAGAATATATTTGTTGAACCCTCAGTAATATTATCAGTATTNATGTCTGCCTGAGTAACAGATAAACCACCAGAACCATCGTGTGTAATTCCTGTGCCATATGTAAAGTGTGATCTTGTTCTAGCAGCAGTAGTGAATAGGTTAGTTGATCCTTCAGTTACGTTATCAGTATTAATATCTGCTTGTGTTACAGATAATTGACCTGCTCCACTTAGTTCAATACCAGTTCCGTATGTAAAGTGAGTTCTTGTTCTAGCAGCAGTCGTAAATAAATTTGTAGATCCTTCTACAAGACTATCTGTGTCAAACTCACCAAAGTCAGCAGATAGAGTTAGTAAGTTACCTGCATCATCGTAAGTAGCAGAAATACCAGTACCACCTGAGATCAATGCAGCAACACGATCATCAACTCTCTCATCAGTGAAATATAGATTTGTAGATCCTTCAGTAAGAGCATCTGTGTCGTGGTTAGCAATACTACCAACCTGTGACTGTTGGAACGTGATAGTTCCAGTGATGTTTAAGTTACCTTGAATCTCAAAGTTTGTAGAACAAACAAAGTTACTTACAGATAAAGTGTTTGTACTAGGAACATATTTAAAGTTATCTGAGTCAGTTCTTATTTCAGTGTTTCCAGTTGTAGCAGAAACAAATGTTGGGAAGAATGTAAGGTTAGAACCTGTGGTATTTGTTACATCAACTAGAGATGCAGTATCAGCATTACCAGTCAAGTCACCTGTTACGTTACCAGTAATCTGACCTGTAACTCCAAGTGTGCTTTGTAAAGTTACACCATCTTGAACATTAAGAGTTCCAGTAATATCAGTGTTACCTGTAGGTCCATCAACAGTAAATTTAACTCCTGCTGCTCCACCTACTGATAAATCATCACCAACAAATGCTTTCTTCTTAACTGATAAACCACCATCTGTATGTACAGAAGCAGCAGAGTCATTATATGCAGAAGAATCTGTTACGTTATTTGCTTGTACAAGACCTGCGAATGTAGCATTACCTGATGTTACATCTATACCAGAATTAAAGTCTGCGTTACCATCTACATTTAAAGTTGAATCTAAGTCAACTCCACCTACTACATCAAGTGTACCTGCAATATCAGTATTACCACTTGGACCTGCAACGTTAAATTTATTAGTGTTGATGTTAAATGAACCACCAACGTTTAAGGTTGACTGTAAGTTTGCTGTAGAAGTAGCAATCAGTGAGGATATAGTTGTTGTTCCACCTGTTACATCAAGTGTTCCACCAACAACTGTGTTACCTGTAGGTCCGTCTACAGTAAAGTTACCTCCACCAATATCAAAGTCATCTCCAATATATGCCTTCTTAGTAACTGCTAAACCACCTGCTGTAAATATTGCAGCACCGTTATTGTTTGCAGCGGTTGCCTGTGCAGTAGAATTTGCTCTTAGTTTCTCATCGAATGTTACGATACCACCAACACCAAGAGTTCCATCTAATGTGCTATTTGTATATACCTTTAAGTCTCCACCAATACCAGTATTACCTGAGATAGATGCACCACCTGCTGATACTCTTAATGCACCACTAGATGACCAAGATCCACCAAGAGTTGCATTGGTAGCATTTGTAAGAGTTGTTACTCCAGTTACACCTAAAGTATTAGTAACATTGGTAGCACCTGATACATCCAAGGTATTACCTAATGTCGTTCCTAACGTCACTCCAAGCGTCCCTGAGAGGGTTGTATTGCTTGTGACACCCAAAGTACCACCAACGCTTAGATTAGAACTTGCTCCAACAATATTTACAGATGAATTTAAAGTAGATACTCCGTCTGCTCTAAATGTTCCTGCAACTAATGTATTACCTGTAGCATTAGCAACTGTAAATTTATTTGTGTTGACTCTAAAGTCATTTGTTACATCGAGCGTGCCATCAATGCTGACATTTCCACCAAACGATCCATCGTCATTGACTGTGAGGTCGTCACCGACATATAGATCAAGTCCAATACCCGCACCACCACCAACAATGAGAGCACCTGTAGAAGAATTCGTTGCATTTGTAGTATCAAATAATTTGATGGAACCTGCGTCTAAACCAGATCTAGTACCAGTAAATACTTCAGAACTATTAGTTGCATTGTGATAGAAAGCAAACCTAAGTGCTGAATCGTCCCACCCGAAGAATCCTATTTTAGCAGATGAATCGTAATATCGGAACTCTACACCACGATCTTTTGCGTCGTCAGAACCAGGAGCAGTATCACCACCTAATGTAATGATAGGATCGTCCACAGTAATAGTAGTACTGTTTACTGTAGTTGTGCTACCGTGAACTGTTAAGTTACCATCAACTATGGCATTACCACCAACATTAAGATCTTGTCCTGAACTCAGGGTAACTGGAGCTGTGAATTGAGAAGTAGCATTTACTGTTAATGCGTCACCAGATGCGTCACCAATGGTATTCTGTGCACCATTTAAAGTAACGTCTCTATTTAAAGTAACATCTCCGTGGACGGTAAGTGTTCCTGCTGTTGCTGAACCTTGTCCAGTTCTACCTATTGTTGTATTACCAGATTCTCCAAGAACTGTAAATTCTGTTGTATCTCCAGAGTTAAGTTTACCGATATAGAGGTCATCACCAATATGAAGGTCAGTAGCGATACCTGCACCACCATAAACTCTTAAGTTTGAATTATTATCTGTAGCGTATGAAGGTGTATAAGCAACTGTTGATCCTGCACGTAATTTATATCTTACACGTAAGTAGTTTTGTGTACTGAATGTTTCTGTTGTTCCTAAGTCTTTTTGGTTAATAGCACCATTAATGTATAAATCTGAGTTAAACAGAGTGTCACCTTCAATGTAACCACCACCATCAAAACGGAAAGACCCGTAATCTCCACTAGATATGATGAAATCGTCTTGAGCATTAGTACCTATAGTTGGTGTGTCAGTATCCTCGTGATGGAAGAAGTTACCTAAATTTAGAGTTCCTTCTATATCTGTATTACCATTTGTGGTACTGATTTGAAATTTTTGTGTACTACCATTAGTAAGAGTAAATGTCTTACCAGTAGTATCCATTAAGAAGTCATTATGAAGAGTTACATCGTCATCAACATCAAGTGTTGCATTAAGAGTAACGTCACCATCTACATTTAGAGTTTGATCAAAGTCTACTGCTTGTTTCGTGTTGAGTGTTCCTTCGATAACTGTATTACCGTTATCAGTGTCAACCGTAAACTTATCAACAAGACTAGCAGTGCGTATTTTGAATTCTTTTGCATCGGCAGTAACAATTAGATTGTCTGTGATTTCAGTTTCTAACTGAACATCTAATGTACCTTCAATAATAGTATTGCCATTATCAGTATCAACAGTAAACTTATCTACACCCGCAGCAGTTTGTATTGCAAACTCTTTATTATCTGCTTTGATAATTACATTATTGTTGATTTCTGATTGACCTGCAATAGTAACAGTTCCACCAATATGTGCGTTCTCGGAAAGTCCGAAACCACCAGTTACTACTAAAGTACCTGTAGTTGTTGATGTAGAACCTGTATTAGTTGTAAGTGCTAAGTTACCTGCTATTAAAGGAGCATCAGTTCCAGAAAATACTTCTGAAGTATTAGTTGCATTATAAAGGAATCTATACCCACCTGTGCCTGTCCAGATATTTGCATTAGTATAGTCTTCATCCCAACCAAAGAATCCAACACGTGCCTGACTATCGTAGTATTTAATCTCAACACCACGATCTTTATTATCGTCAGCAACGGGGGCAGTGTCTCCACCAAGAGTAATGATGGGGTCATCTACCGATATTGTTGTACTATTTACTGTGGTTGTAGTTCCGTCTACTTGTAGATTACCACGTACTTGTACTAAACCTGTTGCAGCATCATCGTCACCTGGATCTAATACCATAGTGGCATCACTGGTTCCGATAGTATTCTGCTGTAAGTAGAAATCTTCTACTTGAACTTTTGAAGCAACATTAGTTGCTGTGATAACAATACCATCATCTGATGTTACGTTTATCTTTGCTGTTCCTGATCCTGCATTATTTGAGGTAATGTCAAGAGTTCTATTTACAGAAGAGTTTACGTTATGATGAATTAAAAGAGAACCTGCTGAACGTTCTATTGTTTGTAGAGGTGTGTTTCCAGGTCTGTCAAGTTTTATAAGTGCACCACTAATATGAGTATCAACGTTAATGTCTACTCCACCCGCACCAGTATTATCTACATTGTTAGCAGTAAATAATAAGTTTCCACTGGTATCATTTACAGTAACATAATTAAGATAATTAAATCCTCTATATCCAGTTGTCGCTGTTAATTCTTGATCTAACTCAAAAGTTTCTACATTATTACCATCAGCAAATCCCACTCTAGTGTTTTGCATCTGAGTGTTATCAACTGCAAGTGGTGCAATAGTAACGTGACCATTTGCATCTACATCAAAATCTTCTTGAGCAAATGATGCTAAACCTTTTTGTTCTGTAGCAGCAGCAGCGAGGTATCTCCAATTACTTACATCACCACTTGTATGAGTAGGTGCTCCTTGTCCTGCACCAATATTTGTTATCGCCTGATATACTTTGCTTGCATTCTCAATAATATCGTATCTATTATATGTTGAACCTGCATTATAGGTTGCATACTTTGAACCTTCAGTTGCAGTGGCAATCGGTACATTGGTTGCTTGTGTAATTCTTCCATATCTATCAACGGAAAACTTAGATGCGTTTACAGTTTCTGTTCCGAATGGTTCACCATTAACACCGTTAGTAGATACAGATGTTAATGATTCAACGTTATATGAACCCACAACAACCGCAGTATCAGCAAGGTCAATAAATGGGTTGGATGCTACACCATCAGGTGTAGTAAATATAAGTCTACCTGCACCACCAGTTAGGTTTCTAGTTGTAATTTGTCCTGTAGCAGTTCTAGTTAATAAACCAAAGGTAGTTAAGTTTGCTAATGCTGTTAAGTCACTATCTAATCCTTGTGCGTCAGTAATACCATACTCTGCAAGAGTAGATGCCAAACTAGCACCAACAACCCTACCTCTTGAGTCAACTTGAACTCTAGAATATAGAGCAGTTGCATCAGGATCATTAGGATTATAATGTGGAAGAGATGTAACTAATTCTAAGTTTGTGGCAAGGTTCAAGTTTGACGAACCGTCAAAAGATCCAGATCCAGTTATAGAACCAGTTAACTGAATTTGTCTTGCAGATGCAAGTCTCGTAGAAGTAGAAGCATTTCCAATTAAAGTCGCACTAATAGCACCCGCTTCAAAGTTACCGTCAGCATCTCGTTTAACAAGAGTGTTAGCAGCATTTGATTCAGTTTCTATCGGTCTCTCATAACGCAGAGAGTTCCAAGGTGTAACACCGTCTCCGATCTTGATACGTGAAGTATCGATCTCGATTCCCAGTTCACCTTGAGCAAGTATAGGGTTGATGTTTGCCCACTGTTGAGCACCATCACGTCTTAATTGGAGTCTATTTGCCATTGTTTATTAAGGACACTATCGCCTCTTTGATATTTATAAGCAAAATAGAAAGGGACCGACGGTCCCTAACGATTATTCTGCAATTACTTCGTCTACCGTATTAGTTTTTAGGTATTCTAGAGTCTCAATAGCACCTTGTAATTTGAGCATTTGAGTCTCATTTTCTTTTACCTTTGCTACGAGTTGTTGGTTTTCATCACGTAGTTTTGTGTACCTGCTTTTAAAATCGTCGAGAAGTTCTTTCTCGTCCATTGTCTCAGGTGTGTCTACAGTCATTGTTGTTTCTCCAGGAATGATTTTAGTAGAGATTTGATCTCGGTCAATTCAGATTTTAGCACAGAAACGTCAGTTTGTAAGTCGGAAACTTCCTTCTCTTTTTTCTTACGTCTTTTTGCTGCACTACCGCTAGTTGCATTAATATTTAGCACAGCACCAGAAGAGGTATCTCGAACTAAATTAGGGTGTCCTCTAACCTCTTGGTATCTTGGTTTCATTATAAATCACTTAATGCAAGGACTCTAAGGTTTTTAACTTGTGGTACAAAGCACTGGTTAGACGAAGTAAGAATAATTTTAACCTGTGCTATGGTAAATTCAGTTCCCTCAAAGGTGTACTCAAAGTCTCTGTAAAGAAGACTCTCAGTCTTTTGGATTGATTTATCTTCAAGACCATTACCATTAAAGTATGTATATCCTATTTCACTCATTGGGATTGATGTTCCAACAGGGAGAATCTTATACATAACCTTAATTTCTGTATTAGGATGTCTCCATCCTTCAAACCTTACTTTCAATGAGTTAGCAGGATTGAGTAGGTTCATCACCTTAGTTACATAAACTGCTGTATCAAGATCACCAGTAGGTTTCTCTGCATCATTACTACCGACTGCAAGGTCATTAACCCTGTTCATAGTTGTAATTAAAGAACAACGATCTGTATCAATCACAGGTGAAATATTAGCATTGAATGTTGTCATTACCATTTGAACGTTCAATGACTTAGAACCAGAAAGTTTAGCATCTTCATTTACTTGTGAACAAACTAACTTAGGTTTGTCAAGATAATTATCTTCATTAGCAATCATATCGTAGTAGATTCCATCATTAATGAATGATGCTTCAGTAACATTATTACCATCTTGGATTGATGTACCAGATACTGCATTAAGTCTAGGTACAACTTCAGTTTCTGGATATACAGTTGATTGAATTTGAGGATAAATTTGGTCAAACTGTATGTTTTGTGTAGCAACTATCTCGTGTCCACCACTTACAATTCCTGCTGTAGAAACAGATGTAACCGCAAGTTTATATGTATCAAGAGTAGGTTCACCAATAGCAGTGTGTAATTTATTAATTTCTGTTAATGGGATACCATCAAGGTTATAACATTCAACAATACTATTAGCACTATGTGCTAATGCAGCAGTTCCTGCTTGTCCACGAGAACCAGATGGTAAAGTAAATATCTTACCGTCACCAGAAATACCAGTATATTCAATAATCTCAAAATGCTGAGTAGGAATTTCTGGATCACGAATAAGAATAAATCCTTTGTTAGATGTACTTACTACAGCACCATTAATAATAGTATGGAATGCACTACCATCTATAACGTGTAATTGGAATGAACCTGTTACACCATCACTTGCTGTAATACCATTTGTATGATATGCAGAATCTAATAATGTTGGTGGGACTTCAGACTTAACACCGCTAAGTTGTACTGAGTTAGCACCATCGTGCATACAATGATTTGCGTGACGAACTTTAATTTCAGTTGCTTGGTTGAAGTAAGATATAGGAGCAGATGGATAATCATTAATATCATCTCCACCAAATGATGTTCCACTTGTTCCAATAGTACCAGAACCAGTAGTAGCAGAGTTAATTACCTGTGTAATTGCATCTCCGTCAGCAAATGTTCCTGTAATTGATTTGACTGTAACAACTCCAGTTCCTGCATTCCAATCAGTAACCATTGCAGATGCACCAGTACCGTTTGTTATTGCTGTACCAGTAGCAAATGTTCCTGCTACACCAGTCAACGTAATAGTACCAGTAGATCTTGAAGATACAAGTCTATAGATGTAACTAGCACCAGATGCAACACCTTCTCTAAATGTTCCTACAACATCATCAAGTATTAAGTATGCGTTAGATGATCCTTGTACACCTTGAACTACTTCACGAACAATAGCAGATGGAGCAGGAGATACATCAGTCTGTGTAATCTCAGCACCGATTGTAAAGTTAGCAACGTGGTCTGCAAGTATTACTTTAATCTCAGGTTTTGTAGTCTCAATAGCATCTAATCTTAGTCTTGATATACCAAAGTTACCTTCTGCAAGTTCTGCATTATTAAACCAAGCAAGACCTGATCCGCTAGTATCAAACTGTGCTTTATATAATACAAATTTAAGATCCTCATACTGATCGGCAGTCCAAGTAGATGCGTTCTGTGATTTGAATAACACACCTGCATATGGTTGTTCAGATATGGTTCTATCAGATGTAACATCATCTTCACCCATTCTTGAGATCCAAAGTTTATATTCATTAGAGTCAGATAATACAACTGCACAATAGTCTCTATTCTCAGTCACATATACAGGTGATGGGAATGTAAATTTAGTTGCAATAGTACCGTTTTCAGATAAGTTAATATCAGATGGAAGTAAAGTAACATCAGAGAATGCAAGAACTTTAGTGGTTGGATAACCATTTGCCATCTCTCTTATCTGTACTGATACAGGAATTCTTTCATCACGAGTTCTAAAGTATAGATCAATACTTGTTAAGAACGCACCACCCTTAGATTCAACTAAGAATGATTGAGCAAGAGGGTCATACCATCCAGTATCTCTAACACTTGTTGTTGTAGTATTAACTGTACGATCTTGAGATACAGTATCTCTTACAAGATCAGCATTTCTAACTGCAAGAATTGTTTGTTGTTGAGTTTCAATAACACCAGAAGCAACGTAGTTATGTTGTGCAGCAGAATCAACTTCACCAGGAACTCTAGAGTCAGTTGGTGATGTAGTCATACGTATAACACGAGTACCAGTAGCAAAACGTGGGTTGGTGCTAACAGCAGGATTAGGAATCCACATAATTCCTTCCATATCACCGTTAGTATTTGAGACCATACGTTTTGGTTTTACAACAGCACGAGCACCAGATGTAGCACCTACAAGAATCTCACCTTCTAATGGGTTTCCATAGAATGAACCCATAACTGTGTCTGACATTGTTTTAGTATCAATGTTCAGATATGGAGTAGTAGATGCGTAAGATGATGGTAATTCACTTTGATCATAAGGTGATAAACCATCAGTAAAACCATCATTAGCATCAACAAGTTTTAAACGACAACCTGATGTCTGACCAACAACTGTTTCACCAACAACGAAAGGTGTATCGTTGGTACGAATATCTTCAACAGTATTCTTGATAACTTCAAGAAGTTTTGGTGATGTGTAGAAGTTTACATCTACATTATCAATAAATGAATAGAATCTTGTATTAGGTTTTAAACGTTGAATCTTAAACGCAATATTTCTGGATCTAATAAATGGAACGACAGTTCTTTCAATAACACGATCACCTAATGACTGACGGTCAATTCTAGGAACAACACGAGTTCTTAAACCAGATCTAGTTTGTGAACTTGTAGTATTAGTTGTAGTTGTAGTAATAAATCTAATACCAGGTCCACGCATAAACACTGTGTTTGATGCAGTTGTAGTTGCAGACCAGTTAGTTCTCCAAGCATTCCATTGTGTAGGAGCAAAACCACTGTTAGCATCAGCACCTAAACGTAGCAAAGTGGCATTAAAGTCACCTTCAATATTTACAACTTGATCAGGAGCACGACGTGTATCTACCCAGTCATCTGATGATGGGAATAAATCTAATCTACCAATATATGCAAACACGTTAAATGGGTTTACATTCTCAACTCTAGAAGCATATGGTTGAACAATGAATCTAGTTTCTGTATATGGTCTAGTAACTGTTCCTGTTTCGTGAAGAGTTACACCAGTAGATTGTGTTGTACTAAATTCTAAGGATACGTTAGTTGTGTAATGTGAAGGACGTAATACACCTTCTTGGAAATCTAATGATACACCAAAATCTTCGTGGGTAGTATCAGCAGAATCGAAACTTGTAAAGTTATCTACTAAGAAACCATTCTTGAATTTATCGAAACCATCACTATCTTTAATAGGTAGTGTATTAGTTTCCAACTCAAGCATATTAAGAGAAGTATAATATTCTAATTGGTCAACACGTTTTTCTATCGCACCAATATCACGCATTGTAAATCTACGATTATTCTCACGAGCAATACTTACATCAGCAGGACTGTAACCATATGGTTTATGGAACATTGTTGCAAGTAACATTGCATTATCAATATTTGCAGGAATCTCTTGCTGTTCTCCAGATATACCTGTAACAACTTTAAATTCTTGTTGATCTGTTAAGAATACTTTATCTACTCTGCCAAGATAGAAATCATAGTCACAACGGAAATCAGATTCTGGTTTAGGAATATCGATAATAGTAGCATTGTTAGATACGCCTCCTGATGCGAAACTACGGTCTTTGAAGTCTAATGATGCACAGTTTACAAAGTATGGTGAACCAACGGTTCCTGATCCTGATAATACAGGAGTTACACCTGGACGGAAATCAAGAACATCTCTAAGTTGCTTGCTTACACCGTCTTGATGGAATGCAGGAATATCATCATAATCTACACCAACATAAGATTCAGCAGCAAAATAGTCACCAGTTGCTTCGTGAACAAACCTGTTAAATACAACTTTAAGTTTTCTTAATGGTTTAGTAGATTGTGCAAAACGAACTAATTTTGAAATATCATAATAATGTCCTTGTTGGTTAGTATCAAGGAAGAATGAAGATGTTATATTTTTACTACCATCATCTATAGAACCATCAGCGTCATTTATAATACCAGTAATTACAACGTTGTTTGCATTGAAACCAGTTACACTTTCACCAAGTTGGAAGAACTTATCGTTCTCATATACAAAGTGGCAAACATAAGACACTGAGTTAAAGTTCACAACTCTTGCCTTTGCCTTAGATGTTACACCTTCAATGATTGTACCTTTCTGGAAGATAGTAGCATCCTGCATTGTAATGAAAGGAACTTTAGCAGAATTATCATCTAATGATTCATATACTGCGTGCACTTTATAAACATCAGAAGAGCCCAGAGATATTTCTTCGTCTTCAATTCGTGTACCATACAGTGAACCATAAGCAAGACCATACTTAGGAGCGTCAGAAGATATATTTGTTTTCTCAATCTTCATTACTTCCATTTCTGTAGCGTTCTTCAACTTCTTCTCTGCTTGGTTTTTAGATACAGAAGTAATTAAACGACAAGATGTAATACCTGTTAAACCAGAAACTGTTAAAGATGTTCTAGGAGTACCAGTGCTGTTAAATGTTAGATTAGGTTCAATATCAATTAAAGTACCTGCTGTTGGTGCTAGTTCTACTAAAGCATAATGATCTTTATCATAAGCAAGGAATTGTTCATCAGCAGGAAGAGATATTGTAAAGTCATTAGAACCTGTAACGGTAATATCATCAAATGTTCTTGCAACTATTGCTGATTCGTCAGTAATACTCTTGATAGAATCTTTAGGCATCTCAATAAGAAGATCCGCAGTTTCTTTATCATATACTTGTGCTCTACGACGAACCATAAATGAATAGTCACCATTAGATAAACCACTCGCAGTACCTGCTGCTGTTAGAGAGTTTGTTATTGGTGATGTTATAGTTCCTCCACCTATAGGATAAATTTTATCAATGCTATAAGTATCTGTTCCATTTGGTGTTAGAACATCTCCTGGACGTAAATCAAGAGCAAAGTTTGAACTTGTACCTGTTATAGTAGTGTTATTAACATTAAAGTTAACACCACTAATAGTTTGTTCATTGTCAAGAACTAAATCACCTGCAAATATAATAGCATTAGTATCTGGATCTTTACCTGTTACACCTTTAGCGTCTGTTATCTGGAAAGCAAAATTAGCATCCATTGTACCTATTTCTACACCATCTTTCTCTATAACTTCTCCTGCACGGAATGTACCAAATACTTGATACACTTTAAATAAAGTTTGTCCAGATACAGCATCGACAACAAATGCTTTTGCTCTAGATGTTCTACCACGAATAACAGCACCTTGTCCCGCAGTTACTGCTTGAGACATTTGAACTGTAGTTAATGGTTGAATATCAAAGATGTATGTTTTAAATACTGTAGAACTTGATGTTACATTTGTTCCATTGTGATACTCATATGCAGCACAACGTGCATATGCTATAACTTCTCCAGATGCGGTTAATGATCCACCTGGGGCTGTGTCTCTAAATTCAAGAACCTGATAGTTTGATGATATATTGTTACCGTTTATGATAGGAGATCCTTTTACATTATTCATCAGCATATAGTTGCCGAGTTCAAATGGAATGATTGAGTTCTGTAATGCTTTTGTTTCTCTTGGTTTTGCTATATCTACAAAAGTAGGTGCTAGGGTTTCAATCTCAAATCCTCTGACGTACGCTTTTCCTGGCGATACTTCTAAAGCATAATATGCAGGAGATGATGCTACGTTACCACGAGATGTAGATCCTGGAAGATATACACCATTATTTTCACCATCATTCTGATGTTCTCTGACTCTTAAATCAAATGCTCTAACAGTATAGTCACCTGACTCGTCAAATGTACGACGAGCAAGTTCTCTTGCTATTTCATTATATGGAGTTCTATCTACAAATGATTCTACATTTGCATTATTAATACGAAGTAATTCTACAAAGTTTTTATCTGTATCGTCATCAATAACTTTTTTAGTTAATGAACAACGAATTCTAAATCTATGTGCTCCAGGTGCAGAATAGTTTGATGTTCCAGTAGCATTGTCATTCAATGATGGATCATCTTCTGGAGTTACAATAGATTCAAATATTTCTAAACCAACTCTGTAAGATGGATTGTTTGTATATTGATCAAGAATAATTGTTTGCTCATTTACATCAACAAAATATCCACGTATAAAATATACACCATTAGCAACAGTAGCAGTAGAACCAACAGCAGTTGCAGTCGTTGGTAATAATTGTGCAAAAGGTGTGCCAACTTCAATTAGAGTAGATCCAAAAGTAAGTTCAGCATCACAAACCAACTGCTCATTAGCAGTAAAAGTTCTAGTGTTACTATCTGTTCCACCAGATGTAATATATTTTAGATAAAGTGTTATATAACCACGTTCTGATTCTGTTGCTGATATAGAGAATATAACTTTTGCTTTGATACCAGTTGTTAGACCTGTAACTATTCTTCCTTCTAATTGTGAACGATATAATTCTACGTTAGTTCCTAAGAAACTTGCTTGTAGTAATACTGCTTTAGCATCTAAGTCATAACCTATTTGTCCAGGGATGACCATTGCACCATCCTTGAACATATGAGTTCCCATCGACTCAACCTGATTTTGCATCAGTGATTGAAGCGTGGTTAATTCTCTTGCCTGTATTGGATACCCAGGACGGAATAAAACTTTATAAAAGTTATTATCCGAACTAAAGTCGTCGTAATAAGGACTGATATTGAGGTTGGTATTCTGTGGCATTTCTTAGAACTCTACAACGATTTTGATGTCTTCAATTTGGTCGCCCGCCCTTGAGATTGCTCTCCTATTGTCTATGTAGATCACTTTTCCTGAGTCCTTTTTCACTTCTGGTTTGGCGTAACCAGATGTAAATGACATACCTAAATCATATTCTGTGTTGTTTATAACACGTGTTGCTTCACCAGGAACTACAGGGAAGTTGATGTCAGGGTCAACAGATGTACCAGAACCCGAACCAACTATGGTGTTACCACCAGAAAACTCAACTTTGTTACCAGTAATCTCAGGGAATATACCATCAACTCTGTTTTGATAAAATTTCAAAACTTTAGTTATGGAGTTCCAAGAAACTACACGACCACGAGCAGTGACTTGTTGTCCACCCACAGTACGAGTTTGAGTTATGATTTCATCAGTATTAAATGATCCTGTGAAATCAGGAGAAAATATTACAGCGTTTGATGCTGACAAAGTAATCGCATCTGCTAATTCTTCTGTACCAAACTTAAATGGATTTAGAACTAGACCAATACGACGATAATCATTATCAGTAGGGAAGTCTCCAGATCCCTCTGAGTATGTAAATTTGGTGTTAATCATAACTCGGAAACCACCTAACTCAATAGCAGGAGTAGATCCGTGACCACCTTTAGGTGGAATAATAACGTCAATAGCACCACCAGATCCTGTACCAGAACCAATACCATTAACTTCATCAACAATGATCTTACCGAAGGAATAATTAGATCCTCCAGATGTAACTGTTGCAGAAACAATACGACCACCATCTACAACGATAGAGATACGTCCACCAGTTCCATCTCCTCTTAGAGGGATGTTTTCATATGTACCATTGTTATATCCAGATCCAGATGATTGAATAACAACAGTATCAATTTCTCCTCCTACAGCATCTGACTGAACAGCAGTGTCAACTAACACAGGCATATAGTCTGCTGAGAAGAATTTTAGAACCTGCCCCACTGGGATGGTGTACATATACTTCCAACGATAACCATCAGCAGTGGTGATAATAGAAGTAGAAGTGCCAGTGGGTTCGATCGTACTAGGTTTACCGTTCGGATCAGAGGGTGACGTTCCATTGTAGATACATTTGTAAACTTGATATGAACTGTTAACAACATAGAAATCAGCATCATATAGTTTAGTAGCACCACTAGAAGCAGTCTTACTAGATGAATAGTCGTTACGATACATATCGTAAACATAACCCAAACCACCAGTAGTTTGTTCTGGGGGTATCCAGTCAATACGACGTACAACTTGAATAGCGTCACTAGCAAGGACACGCTTCATAGAAATCATATCGTCATATGCGTCTGAAAACTCTTGGAAAGAGTCTATAGGAGTTGGAGGATTATTCTCGTTATCCCATTCTTGAGGACGACCAATGAAAACATACAAACGGTCACGATTTGCACCCGCAACGATGTCACTCTGAGTCGAATCTGGTCCCTCAAGTGATTTGATGAATTTTTCAGCGGTGAAAATTCTAAATTGATCGGTAAGTAATGCCATTGGATACTATGTACCTTCCTTTTATTTATAGTAGTTTAGTCAGGTTCGTTTCTGATGTAGGATGGATAATTTATAAATTGGATAACACCTATAGCACCTGACGTACCTCCAGTGATATTTTCATTCTTATTCCAAAGATAATTTCCTGAGTTTGCAACTGGATTTATACAGACAAGTTTTTTTGTAGTCGCATCCCAAGATTGGACTGTTGCTGTTACTCCACTTAAACTTCCTGTTACGGTTTCACCTTGAACAAAGTCATTAGTGTTATTCATAACACGGAAGATAAACTCAATAGTTGCTAAATGCAAATCACCATCACCTAAAGCACCTGCAACTGAGACAGTAGGAGATCTATTAGGAAGAGACGAATCTGTCATTTGGTCTCCAACTTGGAACAATGAAGTGTTTTGTCCACCTAATGTTTCCTCAATACCATATAGAGATGATGCAATACCACCATCAAGACTGATAGCATTTGCAAATTCTGTATTAGTATTTACTAGATCAGGAATACCATCTCCTGCTCCTTGTAATTCGTCATCATCTTCAAATTTTTTATCTTGTATTAGACCAATAGGATCTGTTAACTGAACGATAGTATCACCTATAGAATCAACTAATACGTGTGGTTCAACACCAGTAGCACTAGATGATGCAACACCACCAACAAAATCAATAACTTGAGATATAGTATTTGATGATCCACCATCAATGAATGCTAGTTTATCAACTTCAAATACCAAATATAGTGCATTAATCTCAGGTCTCCAGTCATATACACGAGCAATTTTGTTACTTGAACTTTCAGATGTTCTTATAACACGATCACCTACATTAAATTTATATTGACTAACACCATCATTATCATCAGCAAGAGTATCTAGGGTTACTTTTTGATCATATCTAAAATTAACAGCACGGTCACAACCAACAAAAGATGTAGGAGTTTTACCAGTATATCTGATAACTTCACTTCCAATTAATATTTTTCCTGATCCAGGATAAGGTGCAGTAGTCTCAACAAATATTGTTTGATCGGAAATACTTACATTATTAATAAGACCAGTTAAATTATATAAAAATGAGTTAAATGCTTGTCTATTTCTAGACCTTTTGACTAAATCTGTATTTCTAGTAAAAAGAACTTGGGGTTCTGATGAGAAACCACCACCAGGATCTAAAACATCAATAGAAACTATTGAACCTAAATCTACAGTAGCGATTGCTCTGGCACCACCTCCACCACCACCGTTGAGTAATATAACAGGAGGAGTTTGGAAATATTCACCTGCGTTTGATATATTTACTGCTTTAACAATACCAAATTCATCTACCTCTGCAACTCCAGTAGCACCTTGTCCACCTCCACCAGATACGATGATATTAATATCACCATTTTCATAGTTAGATCCAGTATCTTCTAATGCTAAACCAGTTATTAATCCAGTAACAGGTCTAAGTTCAGCACCTGCACCACCTCCACCATCTATTTCAGCAGTTGTGGCATCACTAAAATATTGATCCCCATTGGATAACATCTGAATATACTGAAGAGAACCTGCGGGTGCAGTCAATGTTCCATCAGGAGCATATTGATCTTCGTCCCATAATATTGCTTTTGCAGCAGCACCATAACCATTACCACTTGTGTTTATCTTAATCCTGAGAGGATCATATCCTTCACCTGGATCTAATACTTTTACAGCAGCAATTTGACCATTAGTAATTACAGGTTCAAGTATTGCTTCTCTTAATGGTGTTCCACAATTTCCAACTTTTAATTCTGGAGGATCCCCTGCCACATAACCAGTACCCCCATCATTAACAAATACGTCCTTGATACCGAACGTACTGTTAAAAATGGGTTCAATAACTGCTCCTGATCCTGGGACTGTTCTTGTCATTACCTAATTTCTATGGTTCCATTCATATCTGAGTGGATTGTGCATTGATAATATAAAGTTGAAGGTGCGTCAAAAGGAACTGTAAATGACTGCATAGCAGTTTGTGATCCACTAATACCTGTAGTATATGGAGTTCCTGAAAGACCAGTTGTAGACTGTATTCTTAGTGGATGAGATGATCCAGTAGTATTATTAAAATCGTATGTAAATCCACGATAAAGAATTATATTAGGATCTGTAGATCCTCCTGATGGTAATCCAGGTCCATTAACTGTATAGTTTGATTGTCCAACTGCACTGAATGAATATAAAAGTGTTGGAGATGGTTTATATACAGTTGCATTATTATATCCTTTAATAACACTTGCTCCCGCAGGTGCACTAGAACCTTGACGTTTGAATCCTCTATCAACGTCTTCAAAAGTTGTACCATCATTAGCAACCTGTAGTTCACCATTAGTATCAATTTTAATTTTTTTGGTACCAATATGAATTTCAGTTCCTGTAGGAAGAACTAAGTTGTTACTTCCATCAAGCGATAGTTTTTTAGTACCACCACTACCAAATCTTATCTCAGAGTTTTCTGGAACTTCTAAATTACCAGATCCGTCAAACTTAATAGACTTTGCAGCATCACCACCAAAACGAATATCTGTTCCTGTAGGTAAATCTAAATTGTTGTTTCCATCAAACTTAAGTTCTTTAGCAGAACCTGGAGTACCAAAACGGATAGAACTTGAAGCAGGAAGTTCAAGAATACCATCAGTATCAAATGATATATCACCAAAACCAAACTTTAGTTTCTGTGAACCAAGATCTACAGCACCATCTTCTTGTTCAGTAATTAATTTATTTTTAGATGAAATCTTAATATCACCAGATACTGCTAGTTCTTGTGTTTGGTTAGCAGTTCCTGTAGCACTAACTGTAACAGTACCACGAGTAGCACCTGCTTCAGCAGTAAATGATGCAAATGTTGCTTCAATTTTATTACCATTAACATCCTCAATTTCTAGAGGTGTTCCTACTTTCATCGCACTAAAACGTAAACGAAGACCCTCTTCTTCTGTAGAGTTTTCTGACGCTAATTTAGATGTAATAGTACGAGTAGCACCTGTGTCTATACTATGAACAGTATGTGCTTTTCTCTTTCTACGAGTAATTTCTTGATCAGATCCTATAGAAATACCTGTATCATCCATCCAAATAGTAGAACTGGATAGATATAAATCCCTAAACTTAAGTGAGTTACTACCTAAGTCATATGTGTTGTCGGTGTTTGGTAGAAAATGAGTTGAGATAACAACGTTATTAGAACCATTGTTAGTCAAGTTAGTAATGGCATTGCCCCCACCGCCACCACTACCTTGTAAGTCATCACCAGGTTGGAATCTTGAGTTTGCTGTATTCCATTTTAATACTTGACCATTTCCAATACCAGTCAAGTCAACATCAGTCAAATTAGATGATGCCAGATCTCCTTCTGTAAATACTGTTCCATTCCATTTAAGGACTTGGTTTGTTGATGGTGATCCAATACTAACTTGCAAATTAGTATTATCACCAAGTTGGGTGTATAACTCGTTAATTACGTTATTAAGTTTTATAGCACCGTCTCTGAGGGTATCTCCTGTACCATCATTTGCCGATACACCGACGTTTACATTCTGCTTAGCCATAGTAGGGGGTTTTTTCTACAGTTTTATTTATGTCATATCGAAGGAAGTTGTTGAATTATCCAGTGTAAAGTTCTGTATAGTAAAGTCAGGGTTGTTATTATCCCTGTCAAAATTAACTGGAGTCATATCGTATTTTCCAATACCACTGTCAAATTTGAGGATACTGGCATAATCTATAGTCGTTCCACTACCTGTTACAGTAAGGATCGCCAAATTACTTATTAAAGGTGAGTTTTGTGCTTGAGTAGATGCACCAACTGGACCAGTCAACACACATCTATAACGATAACCTGTCATAAATGGTTGAGCATTTATATTCAGTGTTGCTGATGTATTACCAGTTAAGTTAGACCAAGCAAATCCACCATCTGTTGATACTTGCCACTGATATGCAATAGTATCATTTTGTGGTTGTATTTCTGCTAACAAACTAAACTGTTGAAGGTTTCCACTTTGAATAGTAGCGTTTGTTGGTTGATTTGTAATTACAAGAGTAGGGGGTTGATCGGGAGTATCGCCACCATCATCAGTAGGTGGTGCAGTTTGTGTAAAACCATCATTGGCAGGTACTACCATTGCCTCTTTCGAGGTCAAACCCATCATAAAAGGAAATACTGGATTTCCAGAACTATCTTCAGTAAGAAAGTATGCAAAAGTACCACTAGGATACTCAGGTGTTACACAATGTCTACCGTTATGTGTATCTAACTTTCCTGTTCCACCAGTATATTCATAATCTTCCATAAACACACCTGCGGGGTATGTTGTATCATATGCAGGTCTTCCAGGTGCTTCTTGAGTTCTTACTGTCCATCCAGAAGACATTCTGATTACAGGTGTAGTGTTATCATTAGCATCTGTATATCCATAAGGACCATACACAGGATAACCATCAAAACTATAACCTATTATTTTAGAATGACCATCAGGGTGTCTAATATTATCACCATTATATTGAGATGAACCATAGTAATCATTATATCCTGCCATCACTTGATTGGCATTCCAACAATCTATGAAGTCGCTGTCGTTATAACGGTACTGACCACTTGACTCAGGATACCCACCACAACTATCTTCTCCATAATTAACAGCAGAACCAATACCCGCTGCCACGTAGGAAAATCCTGACGGGGGCGACCCATCAGTTCCTGCACTAGGATTAAAGAAGACGACACCGTTTGCAGCAATACCAATAGCACCCAAACCGACAACCCCAGAATCAGACGTGTTTGATCCACCTCTGTAAACAAAGTTGTGGTTGAAAGCATATGATGTAATTGTGTTTGAATTGTTAGCATTAGGAAAAGTTCCTGAGTTCACTGGAGATGGCAAACCATCGCCAGTTACTGTTAGGACATTATTGCTACTATTATAGGATCCATTTGCTGCCATAAGAGTATTTAGTCGTCGTCAAAGATTTGGGTAGGTGTGAAGGAACTGAGTGTTGTTGCACCGATGTTGACGGTAAGAACAGCAGCAGTTGATAGAACAGGGATTGCACCGTTAGATGTGATACCAACACGATATTCATCATTTGTATCTGCCTGTGTAGTAGCAGCAGTTGTATATGTAGAACTAATTGCTCCAGTGATATTGTTCCAACTTGATGTTCCATAATCTTTTTTCTGCCACTGATATGAAAGAGTTCCGTTGTTAACGTTAATTGCTGAACCCATATACTGATGATTACCACATACGTAATTAAGAGTAGCAGGAGCATCAGCAGCGACTGTAATGCTAACACTACGTGTTGTAGCAGCATTAAATCCCGCAGCATATGTTGCGTAGTCTGCAACTTGATTACCGTTAAGACGATATACAACACCAGTCTCATATCTACTATTGCCACCATAAGCAGTAGCATCTTCACTAAAGTAAAGTGCGTGAGTAGCATTGGTAACATCGTTTTGATTAAACTGATATGTTGCTCCACGAACAAATACAAGTGTTGGTGCTTCAGTGCTTGAATTAAATTGACCACCAGTAAAGTTATAACCTTTTCCAGATCCTTGACCATAGTAAGGATGGTTAACAGACTTATCAGCAACATTAATTTGATAAGCAACAACATTAGATATTGTTACTTTTGCTGCAACTTGGAATGTAGCAGTCTGACCTTGGTTAACAGTAATATTTCTAGGTGATTCAGTTATTGTTATAAAGTTCTCTATGACTCCAGTACCACCTGTTACAGGTATGAAGTTAGGATCGTAAATATCAATACCACCATTTAATGCAGGTCCTGTAGGTCCTAAGAAATCATCTGCAACAGTTGTATTTGCAACAATAGTAGGTAATGAATATCCTTGACCTGCGTTCTTAACATCAATTCTTGCTACACCAACAAGTGCCTTAATACGTCCACCAAATCCTGTTGAAGATATAACATCAACTTGTGGTCTTGTAGTATAACCATCACCAGAGTTTGTTAATATCGCATTGGTAATACGTCCTTTTTCAATTTCAGCAAGTGCAGAAGCATTACGTCCTTTAACTGCTCCACCATACTCAAATGTAATTAGAGAGTTAGATGATTCAATAAGAGCAACTGTTCTTGTTTCTTCCTCACCATCAATGATAAGTTCATCACCTGCTTCAATAGGTGGTACAACTGTTGCTGCAATAACGTCAACATCAGAACCAACATAAGAGAATGCAACGAAGGTTGAACCTGCACGAGGAACTTCAGAGAAGATAATTCTAGAACCAACAATTTCAAAACCAATTCCAGGTTCCTGTATAACACCATTTAACTGACAAATAATATTGTTCTCAGGTAAGATTGTATTTGACTGTACACCATCAGTTAGAGTCAATGAGTAGAACACTCCATTTAACTTTAAGTTGAATGAATTACGTAATGAATCAAAGTCGAATGATATATCATCTAATTGTCTTAACTTACCTTTATATACACCGTGGAAAGTTGATCCTATAGCAGGTGCTTCAGTAAACTGTATGTTATCTGAGAATGCTGTGAATGCGTAGTCAGCACCAGGTGGTTGTAAGATACCATTCACAAAGATCATCATATGTCCTGCGGGATCTGGGAAGTATTGTGTACCATTTCCTTGAGTTAGTTTAAATGCCTTTTGTACACCATCAAATCCTCTAAAGAATCTACGTACTCTACCTCTTAAAGATCTAGCAGATGAACAAGCACCTCTGAAACCATTGTCTCCAATAATTTGTGAGTTCTTCTGGAATGTTCCACTTGTTCCCTCTAAGTGGAGAACAGCACGAGTACCAAACTGTGTAATCTTAGCAATCTTACCGTATGCTGTTGTATCTGTTATTGTAACTGCTGCAATTCCTGTATATACGGATGGGAATAGAGTTCCAACTGGTACTTTAGCAAGTTGATATTGTGAATTACTTGCAATATCAGAAATAGTTACACCTTCTGGAGTTCCAGTTTCATTTGCAACAAATACGTAATTATTATTTGTATCAATCTCAGTAACAGTCACTGTCCAACCAATACTAATACCACCAGATTGAACCTGTAATACATCACCAACATTAAATGTATCACTAACACCTGTATCAGTAATTAACTGAACATATGTGAGTCTTGTAATTTGTCTACCGTGTACATACTCACCAAAATTAGGTAGAGTAACAAAAGATTCAATTTCAATAATTTGATCAGTAACAGATCCATAGATAACATCTTGGGGTTTAAACTCTCCAGTTACTGTGGTGATGTCGTAAGTGATTCTACCACTCTGATTATCAATTAGTGCACCGTTATTGTTTCTAACAATTAGAGCAGTTGCTTTAGATCCAGTATCTGTAGAGAAGAACTTATCAGTTGCAATAAATTCACCCTGACGGAAATTAACAAGAAGTCTATCGTGCTCATCAGCAAATGTACAAGTACCACCAGATGTAACACCTTCTATAGTATCACCTGCTGTAAATGTTCCATTGTAATCAATCAACTTAATATATGTCTCGTTATCAGTAGCAAGAACCTTACCAGTATTTTGAGTAGCACCTTGAACAACAACTGTTTCACCATTCTGAATCTTGATTCCAGTTCCACCACCTTGTGCAGAGAATGTATTACAGGTCATATATTTTGCCTGATACATAATATCTGCTAAATTATCTTCCATACGAACTATCTGAGCAGTAGCACCAGATGTTCCACCGTAGACAACATCAGCAAGGTTGAAACCTGCTTTGATTGGTGTTGGTACATCACGTGTTCCATAAGTTGTAGGTACACGATCTACACCTGGATCTACTTCAACAGCGAGTGTATGTAACTGTGATGCTAGACCTGGACTTAGATATATTGGTTCTCCATCAATATATTCTGTAAGAACTATCTTATTAGATGTTGAATTAGGATGTACATAATAGGTTGTTCCATCAAGTTCTGGAATATTAGATCCTAGAACAATATAAGCAACTCTATCATATGGTTCAAAGTTATTAGCAACATTAATAACTCCATCATAAACAGCAACACCTGCATCAAATTGTGTTCTTAGGTATGTTGTTGGGAATTGTGAGTATTGTAATGCAGTTAATATTAAGTGGAATAATTGATGTAACTTATGAGATGCAGTCGCAGTAGGACGTAATTCTCTATCAGGATTAGTTCCATCAAGTGAATAAAGAGGTTGGTTAGCATTTACACCAGGATCAGGTGCAGTTCCTTTTAAGATATGATCCATCAACTCTTTAATCATTCTTGCGTGATAAAGAAGACGAGTTCTAAAGAGTGTTGGGTATGCTACGAAATTACCATCAGCATCAAACCAAGAGTTAACTAATTGTAAAGTCCTAGCATTACCATTTGTAATGAAGTCATATACAATCGCTTTTTGTATTGGTTCAGCAAACGAAGCATCTCCTGCATAACCAGGATATTGATTTAAAGTTTTCTCATATGATTCTAATCGAGTATATGTGTCATTGTATATTAATAATCTTGCAGATTGTTTATACATCTCTGTGCCACTTCCAAGACCGTGAAGAAGTGTCTTGAATAGTACGTGTGCAGCAGATGTGACATCGTAACAAGTTCCACCTTTATATACAGTGTTGTTAGTGACAGGTGCAGTTCTGGTTATAGTTGCAAGATGACTACCATTTCCTTGAGCAGCAGTATCAATAGTATTAATAAGTATCTCCCAAAGGGTATTAATCGCTGAACTCTGTGTGGTGCAGTTTCCGCTACCTGCTTGATCGTAAGTTATAGAAACGTCACGTCTAATAGCACGTTCACCTGTAAGTGGCCATTCGAGTGGTAATGTTCTCGTAATTCCATTTAGATATGCTGTAGGATTACTTGTATTACTACTATCAAATAGATTGATAGGAATACCCATTAATGTTGTTATAGACGCTGCTTCATTTACACAACGAACTCCACCACCACCAATAATAAAGGTTATAGCATTAGTATTAGCACTTACAAAGTTGTGAGGATGATTACCACCATAAGATACAGCACCAGAAACAGCACTTACAAATGTATGTGGATATTGTTCGTTTGTAGGTGCAGGGTTTACATTAACCTTAATACGTCCATTCTTAAATCTAACACCTCCAGGTGCAGCAGATATGAATGTATGAGTGTAATTTCCACCTGCACTTATTGCATTTGTTGCAGCATTTACAAATGTATGAGTAGTTACGTTAGTAGATGGGATTCTTCCAGATGCTAAAACATTAACTGTAATAGTTGTTTGACCAACTGCTTTTACTTCTAAAGGAACATCATATGCTCTATCTTTCTTCCAAGTAATATTATTTGTAGCAGAAGAAACATATGTGTGTGGTGTTGTATTTGTTGAAGGTATTCCAGTAGATAATAAAACTTGAACTTTAAATGTATTTGCAGTTACATCTGAAATTTCTAACCAAGAATTAGCAGCAGGGTCAGTAGCACGTGGATATGTATGATTTGTTTGATTGTTATCTTGACCACAAGTAAATGTTAGAGAATCAGTTGCAATCTTAATTTGATCACCATTTGCAAATCCGTGTTGAGGAACAGTCAACTGCATCATACCTGTAGTAGGTTCATATACAGCAGCAGTGCTCTGATGTATTGTAGTTGTTGTTCTAGGATATGAATGCTCAGTAGCATTATTATCTTCTAAACAAGTAAATATTAATGAATTATCAGCAATCTTAATGTGTGATCCAGGAACAAGACTGTGATTACCGATTGTGATAACCATATCTCCTGTAGTAGGACTGTAAACAACATTTGATGGAGTATAATTTAGAGTATTTGTAGAACCAACGTTTACATCAAAAGTATTTGTAGCAACGTTGCTGATTGTTAGATACTGGTTTGATGCAGGATCACTAGCACGAGGATAAGAATGTACACTATAGTTGTTATCCATTGTACAAGTGAAGTTCAATGAATTATTAACAAGTCTTATCTGATCACCATTACTAAATCCGTGTTGAGGAACAGTCAGGGTCATAGCACCAGTAGTAGGTGAATATGTTGCTCCTGTTGCTGTAAACGCAGAATCACTAATTTCTAAAACTTCTAATGATTTACCACTAGCATAGTCAGTAGGACGAGGATATGCGTGGTTAGTAGTATTACCATCTTTTGTGCAAGTAAATGTTATTGCATAATCTTGAGAGAATTTAATATGTCTTCCAACATTAAGATTATTTGTACCAATATCTAAGAATAGATTACCAGTTGCTTCTTCATATATTGCATCAGTAACATCGTGAGTTCCGTTAGCAGTAGTTCCTACATTTACTGTAAATGTATTTGTAGTAAATGCTGTAATTGGTAATAAAGCACCGCTAGAAGGATCTAATGGTCTTGGATATGTATGGTTTGTTGCATTACCATCAAAATCACAAGTAAATGTTAATGAGTTTTGAGCAAGTTGAATACTATCACTTGTAGTTAAGTTATGACCATTAACAGTAAGTCTTAAATTACCTGTAGTTGGGAAGTATTCTACATTTGTTGGAGTTAAGTTACCAACTGTTGTATTAGTACCATCAATAGTAATACTAGAATCATATATTGCACTTCCTTCTGTTACACCATTAATTGCAACAATCTGCTGTCTCATTATTTGTATTGCAATATCTCTTGCTTGTTCAAAGATATATTTAACTTCTGCTGCTTGGTTACTAATATGCTGTATAGCATTTCCAACTGTAATATAGAACTCACTTGAATACCACATACGGTTGTTACCACCGTGCTTTAAGTTGAATACTAATGCTTCAAGTAAATCTACAACGTCATCAACACAAGACTGATAATTATAACCACCAGAGAATGCCAAATTAGGATACTGAGACATACCACGACCAACAGCAGTTGTAGCGATAAATCTTATATTATTTTCAATTTCATTTGCAGCATCATAGTAACCATTGGTTGTAGCATTATTATAGTAATCAGGTCTCTGTATTGCTTGTCCTAATCCACCTGTTGCTGCCTCACTCTCATAGGGAGTAAACCCTAAACGGTTTCTGATGGTTAGGATTGACATATCTCTTGCTAACTTAAACGCATAGATTGTCTCATCAGATTGATTAGTTACGTGACTTAATGCTAAATCAGTATTTAAGTATAAAGCAGCAGCATCATATGTCTCGCTGTTACCACCAAAACGTAAATCGTGTGCTACAGATTCGATGATGTCAATAATATCATCTTCACAGTTAACTTTACCACCTGGAACTCTAAACTTCTTAGATTGTGCAAACGATGTTTTAGTTAAAATATCAACTGCTTCACCTGCAATCGCCTTAGCATTTTGTTGTAAAAGATTTGCAGCGTCAAGATCTCTATCAGATCCAGTATATGCTTTAGGATCTATTGTAATAGTCTCGTCACGATAAACAGACTCATCTGTATATAACATCTGATAGTAATCAGAGAAATCAGCAGCAACTTGAGCAGGGTTTTCATTTCTACCAATTAATAAACCTTGTATTGCTTTTTGTGCTAACTTCTTAGCATATTCAATAGCATCAATCATTGCAAGCAATTCATCTTCAATATAATTGATATTAGTCTCATTATCGAGATAACTATCAATCATTGCTTGAGTTTCAAAGTTACCACCTGTAACCAAGTCACCTGCAATAGCAGGAAGTATATGATCTCTAATATCTCTTACACATTTTGCTCTATTAGGTATTGTTAGTTTATTTACTGTTGAGAAACCAACTTGTACTTGATATTTGTTTTCAATATAATATACTGCTTCATCAGCGATTGCTTTTCTATTAAAGTAAATTAAATCAGCACCATCTCTAAATCTATGACCTGTAGGACCTATAACATCTAATAGATCATCTACAAGAGTCATAATATCAGTTTGTATCTGTGAAGATGCAGGAGATGCAAAATAATTAGGAACACGAACTTTAGTTGAATAAGTTCCTTCTAAATCTGCTTCATCTAATGTAATTACATCAATACAAAGTTTTGCAACTTCTCTCCAAGTATAGATTGATTGTAATTGCTCACCACCAATATGTTGTAATGCACCAGATCCTTCAATGTAAGCACGACCAACAATGGTTGTTTGGAAGTTACCACCTGATATAAGATCGTCAATTATAGCAGGAATAATATATGATTTAGTATCACGTAGACAAACATTAGATCCATAACCACTCATACCACCATCACCAGGGATGACAAAATCAGGGTATCTATACTTAAGACGACCAACTGCTTCTTCAGCAATATAGTCAATATTCTTACGTATAACTTCAGCACATATTCTATATTCTTCACGACTAAGATCAACACCTTCAGTTGTAATTTCAGAACGCCATAGCTCAACTTCATCAGCAGTAGCAGTAGATATTATATGATTAACGTATGTTGCATATACTGCACTCTGTTCCATAGGGAATGGTGCTTCACCAAGAAGTGCGAATGATACATCTATACTATCGTTAAAGATAATAGGGGGAGTAAAACTACTATTGTATTGGGAAATTCCTTTGCGGATTATAAGATTATCAATCCAACCATTGAAAGGATTACCATTGTTCCATCCTGCACCAACAGTAATCTTACTATTTGAATTATAATTGTTTGTATCAGTGTATGTACCCATCTGCTGACCATTTACAAACAGTTTAGTAACACTTGTAGAACGAGATACTGCAATATGATACCAGTTATTGATTGTAGTAATAGCAGAACTAACAGTAATTACATCACTAGCACCTATAGATAAGCGAAGTGACTGACCAGACATCAATATACCTAACTTAGTGTCAGAAGATGACTCTCTAAGATCAATAAGTCTCTGTGTGCCAGTAACAGAAGCAGGACGTATCCATAATTCCATTGTATAGTCACCAGTAGCAGCATCTGCTCCATCACCAAATAATACAGCATTACTTGATGGGAAAGTAGCATATGAACCAGATCCAGTAAATCTAAGTGAACCAGAATCAGTTTTAAATGTTAATTTATCTTGAGATACGTTTGCATATGTAAGTTTAGAGTTGGTTATGTACTCACCTGCTTGTAATACACCACTAATCTGTTTAGAGAAGATCCACTTGTTACCTGCATTAGATCCAATAACATCATATGTTGCACCTGATGTAACTGCTCTTACAGTATCACCAAATACAAAGAATCCACCAGATGATTTATCTCTATAAGCGTGTTTAGCACAACGTAAAGTTTCTCCATCCACAAAAGCATAAGGAGGAAGAACACGAGGTACATTAGTAATTGCCCACTGATATGTTGCAGGAGTGCCACCTGTAGGATCCTCTAGAGTATCAGTAATGATTCTCATATAGGATGTTATAGCATTTGCCTGATTAACACAACTGTTAGTATATCCTGCATACGCTCCAGAAGGTGCAGTCTCAGTTACTGCTGCTTCAAATGCTGCTACTGTTCCTGGAGATGCAGTTGATCCAAGATTAGTAATCAAAATATTCATTAGTGTAGTAATTGCTGATGCAACTGCCTGACAAGTTGGGTTTGCAGGATCAGCGGTTATAGATGTATCAGTTACTTGATTCCAGTTATGAGATCCTGCTTTTGTCCAAGCATTATTTCTCATTACTTCAATAGCAATATCTCTTGCCTTAGTGAAAGCATTTACAATAGTATCTCTATCACCAGATGTTACACCATACTGTAGAGTTTTCTTAGTTGCTTTATATACAAAGTTATTACCACCGTGTGCTAAGTTATAAACCATCGCTTCAAGAACATCAACAATATCAGATAAACAATGAACATCTCCACCTGATACGTTATATCCTGGATTTTGTGTTTTAGCATAATGTAATGCTTCATATGCAATGAACCATTTATTAGCAAGAATTAAATCTCTTGCATCACCGTGACTATTGCTTATAACAGCAAACTCTTCTGTGATAGTAGGATCTCTATATTGAGGTAGAGTAGTGGTAGTTGTATTAATAACTTCATTGCGGATACACTGTATCGCTAAATCACGTGCTTTGTTAAATGCGTATATTGTTTGTGCTACTTCACCATCAACGTGATATATTGCATTACCCTGTACATATGTACTAGCAGCATCCCAGATTTCTGAGTTACCATCAACTTCTAATTGATATGCAACAATATTTAAAATATCTACAATATCATCTTCACAATCTCTATCTCCACCTAATGATGGAACTACAAATGATGGGAAAAATGCCTTCATTAATCCAACTGCTTCTTCAGCAATAAATCTAGCATTCTTTCTTATCAATACAGCAGCATCAAATGAACGTTGATCGTCTACACCTACTAATGAAGCGTTATCATAGTAGATTTGTTTGTTACGTATTGAGTCACCTGCTGCAAATTGTGATCCTGACAGATAATTATATCTAATTTCTTGGTTTCTTACCTCTTCAAAGTCTAAGAAGTCTTGGTTATTAGCAGTTCCCTCTTCATATAGTTCTTCTGGATTGATAACTGTCTCAGAAATATTGTCTAAGATAGTATTTGGATAGGTAATTGAAGGAACACGTTGGAAAATTAGACCAAAGAATGATGATGGAGGTGATAAATCAACAGTATCAATGATTTGTTGAGATACATCGTCTGTATATGGTGCAATTACAGTAACTCTTGCAGCAATTTTAGATGCAGCAGAGTATATTGTGTCGTTAAATTTGATATTAAAGTCACCAGTTTCAAATTCAGATGTACCAGATGTACGAGAAACTACCAATCTAGCGTCTACAACACCATCTCTAAGGTTATTTTCTTCAATAATTGCAAAATCACCTTGTAAATTTGTTATTCTTTCACCTTGTTCGTAAATTGTTTTGCTAGTTAAACCAGTTACAGCACTTAATGTACCATCAAATCCACTAGATGACGCTAAAACATTGTCACCAATCTGGAAAGTACCTTCTACATCGATAACATCAATGTAATCTACACCACTATCAATGACAGTTGCAGTTCCCTCGTTCTGTAAAGACCTTACAGGTTTACCTGTTTGTGGGAAAATACCAGATGTTGTACTAAATGTATATCTTATAATATTAATTTGAGAGAATGTAAGATTTCTAAACTTAATTCTTGATGGTGCTTTAGGTGGTTCTGAGAATACAACAGATGGACCAGATGTTGTGAATGCAGTTCCAGGTGACTGAGCAACACCGTTAATAAGAATCAATAATTGATCATCAGTTGCAGTTACAGATTCACCTTCTACAGTCAATGGGAATTGTGTTTTAACACCATTAAAGTCATTATCAATATTATCAAGTTTTTTAACAATAGAAGTTAAGATTTCTTCAGAGTTAGTAAGTCTTCTTTGTCTGAATAATACTTCAGTGTTATTAAACTCGGTATATATTGGTTGTGAGTTAGCAAAAGATGTAATCTGATTAATATTAGTAGCACTAAAGATATTAACTTCTTTAACAAGATCAGATACAACCTTTCTTCCTGATATATCTTTACCTGCTGCAAGTGCCAATTCACCAAACATATTGAATCCAACTGGGTGATTGGTTTCAAGAATACTCTTTCTCCATTCGTTAATAGGAGTTTGTGATTTAATAACGTAAGAGAAGTTCTGATAGAAGTAAGAGTCTTGAATTTTCTGTACAATTTCAGATGGTTTACCAATGTCATCAATAAACTGACCAGTAGTGGTTGTCATTGAGTCTATATTCAATGTACCACGAGCAATAGATAAATTATCAATCAAACCAGATGCACGAGATACCTGTGCAGTTACACGTTCTCCAACAGTCCAAGTTCCATTATAGTTCTCAAGTTTTAATATACGAGGACCAATTTGCCAACCCTCATTATCTGAAACGTAACCTGTTGCAGTAGCAGTTTCTAGAGATGAACCTTGATATACAAGTTCTCCTTTTAAGAAACGAGATGTTTGTACAATAGCAGTTGCTTGACCACCAAATACTTCAGTAAGAAGAATCTGACGACCATCACCTTGAGTTAAGAATGTAATAAAGTTACCAGACTCAGCATCAACTTGTGTTAGTGCTATTCTAAGTTGGTCTGCCTCAAGTGAATTTGCCTCACCTGCAATAGCATAGTAAGTGGTTGTAGAACTTAAACTAACCAAACCTGCTGAACTTGGTTTTGGTAGAACACCAACTGTAGATCCTAAATCTTCTGCTCTAAGTTGAACAGCAGCACCAGTTGTAATACCGTGTGGGAAGTTAAACTGTAAATATCCTAAATCAAGGTTTACAACATAGTTAAATTCTGACTTAAGTGTAACTGATGGTTCAGAACTATATCCAGATCCAGGATTTTTAATTATTATTTCAGATAGTCTATTATTTTTAACAATCGCTTCTGCTTCAGCACCTGATCCACCACCACCTTCAATAACAACTCTAGGAATTGATGTATAACCAGAACCAGGATCTGTAACCTTAATTTCAGAAAGTATAGCAGTATTAAACAACTGAAGGTTTACAGGGAATGTAATCTCAGGTCTTAGTGTATAATCGTGAGAATAACCGAAACCAAATTCATTATTTTTAAGTTTCTTAATCTTACCAATACTTGTACCTTGTAAGAACACAGATGCACCAGATCCCTCAGCAGGAATTACAACATCAAGTTGTCCACCAGAACCTTGTAATAGTGATCCCAATATTCCTGGAATAGTATCAATATCAATAGATGCAGTAGTATATCCTTTACCTGGAGATGTTAATTCAACAGCAGTAATAACACCTGTTAATTCACCATCATCTGCAACTGTAATATTACATAGACCACCTTCACCATCTCCTGCAATAGGAACATTATAATAGATGCCATTAATGTATTCTGTACCACCAGATATGATACGTATTTTCTCAATTTCTCTATCAGATGATATATCAGTAACAATAGGTAATTTCTGATAGAAACCACCTGGGTTTACCAGTTTGATACTTGCAATAGGACCAATCGCTTTTAGAGAAGTTGTACTATAAGATGCTCTTGTAAGACCTGTTTCAGTTGTTCCTAAAGGAGCAGTTGTTTTTTCTGGTTCTACAAGAAGTGGGAATGTAAATTCTGTATCTGATAATATCTGATTAATATTAAATGTTCCTTTATAAGGAGTTTCTATAACGTCAATAAATGATGCTTCACCTACAGGAGAGTTACTTGGAAGAGTTCTTGATGGATCGAAGTAATATGAAATATTGGTAACATCTTCATCAACAATAAACTTAACAAGTGGTTTAGGTGATGTTTGGTCAGTTAAACCTGGGATACCCTCTCTAACAATGTTTACAAAAGGATATTCTAATTTATATTGATTATCCTTAGAGAACGACATATAATATCCAAGATTAGATGGATCATCAAGGTCAAATATGTATTGATGTTTACGAACAAATAATAATTGTGGATGTTTAGCGTAGATATTAACACTTGCAATAGTAGAATTTGTAAATGAAGGATCTTGTACAGCAGTTGATCTTAAACGATATAAGAATCTTCTACTATCAAGAACCTCTTCTACAAAGAATGATCCACCATATTCAGTCGTTGTAAATCCTTCAACAAATATAATTTCGTTTTGAGTAAAATTATGCCTACTTGTAGAAACACAGAATACTAAATCTGTAAATGCTAGAGCACCAGTTGGAATAATATCTTTATCAAGATTCGATGTAAGATGGAATTTCTTAACTCCAATTAAACCTGATATTGTTATTATTTTTCCAGTAGAATCAAATGTTGCTGAAAGACCAACAGCATCAGCATCAATGTTATCACCTTTAATAAATGCTGATCCTTCATATACTGCTTCAATTCTGATTGAATAGTCTGTTGCTACAAATGGTCTCCAAGAAGCAAATTGATTTAATGTTCCACTAGAATATGAAGTATTTGCAAGATCTATATCAAAACTACCTGCATCACGAGTATATACCCAGTTAATATTTCCATCAGTTACTGTACCAATCGTATGAATAGGAGCACTAGCACCAGAAACTCCAGTAGAACCTGCTGTATAGATCTTACCTGCATTATAAACTTCATCTCCAGTTGTATAACTGAAGTTTGTAAACCATTGAGGTATGGTTGTCTCAACTAAGAATGTTTGATTAATAAGGTTTACATCATTTGCAGTTGATTTTAATTTCTTAGTAGTATCAAAATTACCAATAATATTACCAATATCAACCTGTCCTTGTGCTCCACGAACATTTACAATAGTACCGTATGCACTGACTACATCTTGTCCACCAATAACTGAATACTGTTGTAATATAGAACCTTTAGTAAAGTTTGCTGTTTGGTTAAATGTTACTGTCTTTACAGTATCAATAGACTGATATATTGCATCACGAATATAGAATTTAGGAATAACAGTAGTGCTTAGTAGTAGTTTTCTACCAAGAGGTGTTGGGATGGTAGCAGTTCTAGTCTCATATATCTGATCTGTAGACGTAAATGAGTAAGTTCCTTCAACATTATTTGATACAACATCAGCATAATCAAGTATTTGTAGACCCGCAGGACCTAATGTCCAATCTCCAGAAGTAATCACCTGGGTATTAAACGTAAAGTCGTTCACAGCGGCTGCGACTTGAATCTGCATACCAGTTTGAACGGTGTTTAATGTATATGTTCCAGTCTTAGTTTGTTCTCTATCTAACTTGTAGCAGAAAGCAGATACTGTTTTATTAGAACCAACTGCTTGTGCAGGAGTAAATGTATCACTATATTTTGCAATACCTGATACAGAAATATTATCTACCCAACCACCAATAGAACTAGCGACAACAGGAGATGATTTACCAAATAATAGTATAGATTTAAGTTGTGTATCTATAGTTGTACTTGTTACATCAATTTGTTCAACACCATTGATGAATACTTTATAAACGTAAGTACCAACACCAGGAGTTGACTTAACAAGAGCAACGTGTATAAATGCTTCGTTATTAAATGTTGTCCAGTTAGTTGTGGTTGTAGATAGGTAAGTATTAGAACCTAACTTTAAACGAACTTTACCAAAATCAGCACTTGTAGCATCACCTTCTAGTTCTACAACTGCATTATCACCTGTAGTAGGAGCAACATCAAAAATATTTGGTGTAGAACTTTGAGCATTGTATTGTGCTTGCCCAATAGCGATCCACGCTTCAACTGTATAATTTGTTGCTACATCAGCACCCCAGTCTAACGATAGTCTATTCGCAGCAGCACTGATATTTGCTGACTGTGCACCATATTTCCATTTAGAAGTATCTAATGTAGGATCTACAGACCATCCTGCTGTTAAAGTATTATTATATGTTTCATCTCCAGTTATAGTTGATTCAAAATTGAATATTGCTAATTCATTAGATTCAATTTTATTACCTGCAATAATAGTATCACCAGAATTATCGTTACTAATTGTAGTTGGTTGGAAACCAATACCACTAACCTGTTTTACAGAAGCAGCAGTTAATATATTACTTGTATTCCAAGAAATCTTGAATATGATTGCTCTATGATCATTGAAAGCATATTTAACGTATGCACCAACATCAATATTACCAAATATATCAAATTTAACTCCAGTTGATTGTATATCTTCAAATACACCAGTAGGTGAAAGTAATTTAACAACTGATGGAGTTTTGTAATCACTAGGTGCAAACTTCATATACAAAACACCAGTATTCTTGGTATTAGAAATTTGGTATGCAGTTGCAGTTACGTATCTAGAACCATAGTCATCAATAGTAATTTTAGGATTAGAGAATCTATATGCAGTATTACCAAACTGTCTACTCCAAGAAACGTTAATAGTTACATTATCATAGTTAGTTTCACCAATAATAATTTCACTCGTTCCCGCAGGATCATTAACACCAACAAATATACAGGTGTTATCACTTGTAAATTTAAGGTCTGTTAATTGTTCTGATCCTGATGCAGTACATATCTTACGTTTTTCTTTAATAGCACCCTGTTCATCTAACAAAGCAATCCACATATCATCTGGATTTGGAGAGTTAGTATCTGTTGTACCACCAACGTATATTTGACCGTTATCATCTATAGTTAAGGATGATATATAATCTCTTCTTGAAGAACCAGATATACCTGCAATTTCACGTTGCCATACAGGAACAGCAGTAGGATTGTTCTGTGCATCAAATCCAGAGGTATATTTGGCAACAACTAGGTCTGGATTGTATGATAAGTTGACATTATTAGGAATTGTTTCACCAACAACGTAGATAGAATGTGGTGATGTGTTTTCAAGATAAATTCTGTTAAATACACAACGTTTATCTCCCGCAGCAGGTTGTAGTGGTGCCATTGTACGTGTCCACAACAATCTACCATCACTATTGAATTTTGCAAGTAATCCTGCTGAATCTCCATCAACATCATCTGCTTCACCGACAACATAGAATGTTCTATCATCAGCAGTAACAATATCTTTAAGTTTTACTATTTTCTCAATACCACTACTCTCATCTAATAATGTAAGAGCATAATTTGCTTTTTTATATCTTTGTGGATGACTTACTCTAACTTCTGGTGGATTGCTAGGTGTATATTCTGATCCAGAGTTAATAATATTAACTGTATTAACAGCACCAGATTCAAGTTGTACAAGTTCTAATTTAAAATCTTGACCAGTTCCTGTAACAATTTCGTAAGTTGGTGGAATATCATCATTATATCCAAGACCTTGTTGACTAATATTTACTGTTTCAACACCAGATACAACTTTTACTCTAAATGTTTTGTTTGTTTGATCAATAATTGGAATACTATCAACAATAATTTCATCATTAACTCTTAGATCGTGTTCACCAGAAGTTGTAATTTTTGCTAATGGTGAATCATTAACTAAAGATGAAGTGTACTGACTAACACTAATACCTTTTACAGCATTAACTTTAGCAGATGCACCATATCCACCAGTTCCTGCATCGTCAAAGAACAACTTATCATTAACTTTATATGATATACCTGGGTTTTCAACTACAAATCCACTAATTTTAGCATCTTCAAATTTAGTAGTAGTATCAATCTCAATATCAACCTGTGATCTAGTAGATACACTAGGGTAGTAATCAAATAATTGTAGTACAGGTTCTTCTGAGATATAATTTAATTCGTTTTCTTCTTCTGTTGATATAACACCATCTCTGTTAGTATCTTCTATTTCAAAGATAAACTCGTCACCTATCTCAGTTACAAGAGTATCTGTATCTTGGTTAGGTGTACGTTGAATATCAATATCAACATCTTCATAAGGATCACGGAATCTAACAACATCAAGAGGAATATTGGTTTGTACAGCATCTTGACTGTAGTTCCATTCGTCAGGTCTTGAATATAATTGTGGTCCACAGACATATGGGAATACAGGTAAACCTGCTTCTGATGCGTCAATGGAAACAAAATAAGCGTAAGTTCCTTCAGGATATTCAGGTGTCTTACAATATCTACCATTATACTGATCTAAATCACCTGCTTGGAACACATACTCATAATCTTCTATATAAGTTCCTGCGGGTTTGTCTGATAATAGTGGTCCATCAGCACGAACTGGATTTGGATTGGTTGCACTGTCAAATAATAACGCAGGTTTTACTCTGTAAGAAGATACACATCTCTTAATACCAGATGACTGATCAGCAGCATCAATATAACCATATGGTCCGTATATTGGGTTTCCATCAAATGCCCAACCAATAATAGGAGAGTGTCTTAGTCCTGCTGAAAGTTCTCTAAGATTTCCTGATGATGGATCTTTAAATACGTTATCACCAAGAACATAGCGTAATTGTTTAGGATCTGATAAATGTGCATATTCACCACCATATTGTGTGTTATATCCTGCAAATACATAACCACGAGAAGGATCCATTAGTCCTGATAGTTCAGTTTCTAAGTTCTGTGTCCACTCAAATACATTTGCAGTAAATGATGCACCTTGACCAATAGATTCACAACGAATAGTTGTAAGACCAGTTGAATATCCTATACCTCTGTTCTCAACAGTAATACTTAAAACACGTCCTTTATCTTCACCAAATGTTCCTATGGTTGCTTTTGCAATAGCACCATAACCATCACCATTAATAATTACATTAGGAGGAGATGTATATCCACTACCTGAGTTAATAATAGCGATTGATACAATACGTCCATTGATAATAATTGGTTGTGCAACAGCACCCTCACCAGAATTTAATTTAATATTAGGTGCAGTTGTATAACTTGATCCTGCTGCATCTACACTAATAGATTGAATAGGACCTCTTACCTCGGCAGTAGCAGTTGCACCTGTTCCATTGCCTCCTGAGATGCTTACAGTAGGTGCTGAGGTGTACCCTTGACCAGGTGTTTCAACAAGAACTTTACTTACAACTCCATTTGTAATAACAGCAGTTGCAGTAGCACCAAATCCACCTCCACCAACAATAGAAACTAATGGTGATGAGGTATATCCAGAACCACCTGCTGTTACATCAACATTAAATAAAGAACCATTTACAACAACACTAGCAGCAGCACCAGTTCCACCACCACCACTTATTTCAATTAATGGTTTAGAAGCAGCGTCATATCCTTCACCTGCATCTACAATATCAAAACTTGTAATTCCACCAAATTTTGTCTTAACTTGAGACTTATAAGACCAAACAGCAACACCATTTACCCAACATCCAATAGGACCAAATGATAAATCATCACGACGTGATACAGTATCAACAATTCTAGGAAATCTACTTAACTTTCTTTGGTTTCCTGGGAGTAGAGCAGACCCAATGAACGGACCAACTTTATAGTTTGGAATACCTGTTGTAGCAATATAAGAGTAATTTGAGTTGAAGAACGTATTTTGTACATTGGTTGTAAATTGTGCGATAGAGTTATTGATTGATTCTTCATCTGATTTACCTTTATTAAGGTCAACAGACATCAAAATATTACCTTGAGGTGCATTAGGTGCAGGAGCAGATATTTGATATGAGAATACAGTAGCACTAATACGAGAAGTTACAGAAAACGTACCGTTAAATATTGTTGGGTTTGCACCATAGATTGTTACAGAGTCACCAACAAGAAGACCGTGATTATTTGTAGTGTAAACAGTTGCAGTCTGGTTATTAAGACCACCTGGTTCAATATTGTTTACAGAGATTAATTTTTTAACATTATATAACCAAGATGTAACTCTCTGATCTGTAGATGAAGAACCAAGAGATGCTACGTTTAATTTGTCACTAGGAAGATAATATGAACCAGTATCAGTAAGAACTGTTCCTGTTGCTTCAGCAATACCAAGAACACGTAATTTTACTTCAGTATCTAGTCCTCTATTGATATAACAGAAAATATCAGAGTAAATTGGAGTACCAGAATCCCAATCTTCTACAATACCATTTTTAGAACGTGTACACTCAATAAACTGGTTTAATGATTTTTCTTTATATTGTATTCTTTCACTATCACCCATAATGATGATACCGTTTCTTTCTGGCCACCCAATAGTAGAGTCAACAGTTATAATAGACTCAGTTGTCGTTAGTGGTTCTACAAGAGTGGTTTTATAAGGTATTGAGAACTTACCTTCTAAAGTTTCCTCAGATATTGATAATTCATAGATTGTTCTATCACCAGTGTTGATTGCAATAACGTTTTCAACTAAACATACAGCATTTCCAACAGTTGTATCTACAGCATCTGCATATTGGAATAATTGAGAGTCTAAAATATCAACTGGATTACCACTTATCAATTCAACACGAATAATAGTGTCAACAGACCAAGTTGCAGCAGATGGTTTGATTAATTCATCTTTTGGATATGAAACATCAACATTTTCAGAGAATAATATTTTAAATAAGTATTCTGTAGCAGTTTTTGTACCTTTAGAGACATAAAAGTCTTTAATTGTCTTAACAATCTGTGGAGCGTTGATTGTAGTGTAATCAATATCAGCATCAGGTAAGAATTGATTTACAAAACGTTCATATAGTGTTTTTGCAAATAAAGAATCTAAATTTTCTATAGAAGTTCCAACTTCGTGTGAAGATTGAATACTTTGTGCTTCATTAGTAAATACTTGGTTTCCTCTAATATCATATGAAGAAACACCAGAAACTCCTCTTTTACAATTCTTAAATTGTGATGGTTGATATTCAGAACCGTGTGAATGAACTGTAAAACCAGTTATTTCTTGAAATCCAACATCACAAGACGCTGCTGCTGCTTTTGGACTTGCGATAAAGACTTGTGGAGGTTCAGTATCAGAATATCCATCACCAAAACTTGTTATATTAATATCAGTAATTTCACCATTGAATATTGTTGCAACAGCAGTTGCTCCAGTTCCACCTATTGCTTCACCAGATAAATTCTTTCTATTATCAACAATATAAACAGATGGTGCATCATTGTAACCAGATCCACCAGTTAAAAGTTGAATATCAGTTAATTTACCACCAGATACCTTAACATCAAGTATTTGAGCACCTATAGGATCAATAATACGACATCTAGGAGGAGTTACATATCCTCTACCAGGAGAAATCATTTCAATCCTGTCTACTCTGCTCTGATCATCTAAAACTGCTATAGCAGACGCTCTAATACCAATAGGATCAACAGGAGCATCAATATAGACTTCTGGAGCAGTTGTATAATGTAATCCTTTAGTTAATACTTGGATAGATCCATCAACTACCTTTCCTTCCGAGTCAATTTGAGCATCACTAATAGTTGCACCTGCTGCATTTGTAAAACTAATGGATGGAATAGTATCATATCCAGATCCAGATGATTGTACGTTAATTCCTGTGACTTGACCAGTAGCATCATCAACAGTTACAGTTGCTTTTGCTATAGAACCAGAAGGATCTGCGGGTGTATCAAATACAACTACAGGAGGGTTAGCAGAAGTATAACCTTGACCACCATCAATTAATTGTACATTCTTAATACCATTTACAAGTGCTTCAGCAGTCGCTTCTTTACCAGTTACACCTTCTGGAGTAAGAATAGTTACTTTTGGTGTAAAATTAATTCTATAATCTTGACCACCATTTTTTACAATTAAATCTGTAACTTTATTATCACTAACTCTAGCAATAGCAGAAGCACCTTTACCAAATTGAGGTGCAATTAGTTCAACAGACCTTACAGTAATCTTATCATTTAAAGATACTGCTTTTTTTAGTATTAAATGATCATTATAAACTGTGTAGTCAGTAAATGGTTCTTGAACCACTCCATTTACAGCAATCAAACAAGATACTGTAGATAAAGGTGTATATACAACAGTGTTTAACCTTAATGGAAGTATTTTTGCACCTACAAGGTCGTCAGTTATATTAATTACATCTAAAACTCTAACAGGAACACTTGTATAACCTATAAGATATTCAATCTTAGTTACTGTAGTTGATCCTGCAAGGTTTGCAGGAGGAGTTTGGAATCTAATGTTTGATCCATCAAGAAAATAATCAACATTAGGTTCTAACTGCAAACCATTTATTATAACACGTAAATACTCAACAGAACTTGGTGTAATTGGAGTTCCAAGTAGTTTTAATTGGAAACTTGTTTCAGTTCCATCAAATAGAGGTCTTATATTTTCTAACTCTTGTATTTTTTTATCAAATTCTAACTTATTAACACCTGGAGTAAATACAACCTCTGGTGATTTAGTTGTTTCTTCATAAAATATAATTTCATTATCAATTTTTATTGTTCCATCTTTCTCAAGAAAATTATCGACAGTTTCTACAGTAATATTTTGATCAGTAGCACCTATGCGATTTAAAACAATAGATGATGAAGAAATAAAGTTAGGATCATATTCAGCACTTGAAATATCTGTATAACTTAAAATATTGTTTAAAATATCATACGGTTTACCACTTTTCTCCTGTGACTTGTAGTATTGCACTAGCAAGTCTACAAAAGACTGATCCTCTTCTTTTATAAACGCAGGGATCTGGTCCTGTAACCGTTGGGATACCTTAACTGACTTCATCTCTTATTATTTTTGGTGCTTAGAAGCAAGTGTCAAACTCAGGGTATTCAAATACCGTGGTTGGATAATCAATTATATTTATCGAGGTTCCGTCAAAGTTAATTGGAGTAAAGTCTAACGGATCGAAGTTTGGAATATTAGTTCCATCAATGGTGTAATCTATAGTAATTACTTGTGGGTTGAAAATAGTAGGATCTACACCAGTTCCTATATTTACATTACCACTATCTAGCAGAACTGTAACAGGAATACGTGTTGTTCCATCAGGAGTACTTGCTACGTCTATAGGACCTAAACAAACTTCTCCAGTTTTATAATCTACGGTTCCAACACCAGATTTAAGAATAACTTCTTTTTCATCAAGTTTTGTAACCATTATCAAACTACCTCTACCATCATCTCTTACGTTTACTGGTAAAAGTGCACTAGCATCATTTTCTACAAATGTACTGATACTCAATACTGAGTTTGTAGTTAGTTGTTGAGATGATACAGCAAGATCTAGTAAATTTTCTGTATAACCTGTTGAGTAGAATGTACCAGTCTTTACTGATGAGAAATTAGGACTACAAGTTATTCCTCCAGATGAGTCAGAAGGATTACCTGCACCAATATCACCAGGATTAACTATGGAGTTACCAAAGTCTACACACTGAGTAAATGTGCTTCCAAATGGGAATCCTGTAACATTTAAACCAAGAGTCATAGTGGTTTGATTACCAACTATGGCATTCTGTGATTGGTCTATCATTGTTTGGAATGCAGACCTATCAATTCTTCCATTGAATCTATTTGCAGATCCTTGAGTATTGTACTCATCAATAGCACCTAGAACTCTAGAAGCAAGTTCATTATTAGAAAGTGTTGTTGAAGTACCATCAAAGAACACATAAGTCTTAGGACGTATGTATAGAGTTGTAGGATCGATAATAACTGGTTCGATCGCTGCCATAGAGTATTTCAACAAATCATTCTTAATACGTTTCTTAGTAGTTGCGTTTAATGCAGCACCAGACTTAGTTTTTACAGCAACAAAGACCTTTCCGTAAACTGGTGGATAGATTCTTTCTCCACCATATGCAGTAACAGACTTTGCTTGAGGATAAACCAGTTTAGTAATGTATTCATAGTCAGACTCCGTGACTGCTCTGTTTTGGGCACTGAATGCCCTTGGAGCATTGTACTTGATGGATATAACATCTTCTCCCATTTCACCGTCCTGAGAGGCATCTACGGTCGCTAGAGAGATGTTAGCAGATGATACAGCACGACCAGTATTATCTTTTACTTGACCTATAAAAGTAAACTTCTTACAACCATTTGCTTCTGGTCCATCTGTTCTAACATATTTTAGTCTTATAACCTCACCTGCAATTAGTTCTCTACCAATAACACCATCACCAAATATAATTGTATATCTTAAATCGTCAGTTTCTTCTAAGAAATATCCACGAGTTGTTCCGTCAACATTAACAATATTTGTAATTTGGTTATAAGTGTCAATCTCTTCACTCTGAGCGTTAGGTGAAATAGACACATAAAGTAAGTCTGTATCTATGTTGTCAACAGGAATTTCATATTTTCTTTTTTTAACATCAACAACATCATACTCATATGAAAGTAAGTTTCCTTGATATATGATTGTTTTGTTAAAAGATGCAATACCAGTCTGTTGATCTACCATTTGAGTGATCTGTTCTGGAACAGTAAATGTAAATGCTTGACCATCAACAGATGAAACAAATACATCACCCGCAGGAATAGTTACAGTAGATGGATAAGTGGTACTAGCACCAACAAATGTAGTTTGTACAGAAAAAGCAACACACGCTTTTGCTGCTTTTATTGATCTAGGTGTATAATTTAACTGTTTTGCTATCTTTACTACGTTGTCTCTTATTGTTGCTGACTCTAAAAATGCTTCGTTCATCGCCATATTAGCGTTGAAAGCAGAATAATATGTATTATATGCTAGTACGTCTAGTAGATATGAAGCAGCAGAACCTTCAAAATCGTAATCAGTGAACTCAGTTCGAGTTCTCATATAAGATTTGATAGATTCTTTTATTTCCGAAAAATCTAAAGAAGTTAAATTTGAGGGTATTGCGGGCATTTATATTGTCTCCAATAGGAAGTCAACAGTTTGTATCAAGGTTTCACCAACAATAGTATAGTCAAATTCAACACGAAGATTGTTTTCATCTTCTGGGTCATTAAAAACTCTAACTTGACGAACATTAATTCTTGGTTCTAGTCTTTTAACGACGTTGATGATTTCTTCTTTTATGTCTTGTGCTAGAAAAACATCATATGGTTCAAATAATAGTTGTCTCAAACGTGATCCAATCTTAGGTTGAAATGGTCTTTCACCCATTCCAGTTAATACTAAATTACGTACTGATTGCTTAATAGCGTTTTCATTCTTAACCACAGTAAAATCTTCAGTATTCGGATTTGCTCTCATCTGAATACTGAAATCTTTGAATTGTCTGCTAAGAGTTCGTTCTGCTCTGAACTTGTACGCCATTACTCAAAACTTTCATTTGTTTTAAGTATTTATCACGTTCGGGCATAGTTACTAACCATCCACCATTTTTAATAAAATCTTCACTCATATCTACTCGAATCATTTACCTTGTCCTCGATAACGTTTTTTTGCTTTGTTACGAGAAGTTGCAGAATACTTACTGTGTTGTCCTCTGCCTTGTCGTGTCTTTTTAGGTCTAGATTCAATAGTTTGACCCATACTGAAAGTTTTTGCCATAGTAATAATGTAGTTTTATAAGAGGGCACTCCTTCTAAGTGGAGATCTTTTGTACTCCCTCAGTGTGAATGACTATAATCTATATCTATATCTATTCCTGACGCATCAGGAATCTCTGGCAAATCTTCTTCTTGCCCTTCTAACATTTCCTTCATCCATTCGTCAAAACTTTTCGTTTTAGTCTTTTCCATTGGATTAACCACAGAGAACAGTAGGTGAACCATAAGCAACAACCGATTTACACGGCCAGGATACTTTTGGTAATCCTGCACCTAATGGGTCTAGCATTCTGGCAACTCTTCTCTTAAGGGCAAATACTGTAAATGTAGTAGCGTTTAAAATTCTTTCGTGACCAATACCACCTTTATCTTCTATAGTCAACAATCCGCAAATTATTGGTGTTGGAATAATACACATTGCTTTTCCGCAGGGACACAAATAATTTATGATATTTGTAGTAGGAGATATGTGCGGAGTAAAAACATCCATCTCCAACATAATAGGAAGTTTATTTACTAATACTAATGATCTCTCAGGTGTCAATCCAGTTAGAGGAATCAATGGAGTGGGTGGCCACCAACAAGTTTTATCTTTTATCTCGATAGTAAATGGTATGGGTGGACTTCCGCAAGGTTGTTGATTATGAATAGTTGAAGGTATAGGAATCCCGTGCCCACTACAAGGTAGACCATTATGACTTGCAACTGGCATTGGTTTTCCCATTAGAAAGATGCGTCTGAATAGTCTTCTGATTTTTCAAAAACAGCGGAGTATGTGAGTTCTTCTCTAAAATAGGATTGATATATCCTACCCCAGATGAGATCAAACTCCTCTTGGTTTAAGTTCTTGAATAAACATTCTCCTCTTAGATAGATGTGATAAGTTGGAATCATTAGTCGAACCTCAAATCACATTCATCAAAGTAAGGGTTTCCGTAGTTGTTCATTGTGTCATCTAGTAACTTTGTGCTCGCTGCGGAATAATTACGATAGAGTAATGTACCCTCGTAGGGTCCCATCTCTATATAGTTGTCCGCGTTAACTAAGTTTGGATCTATGGATATAGCAGCGTGTACTACTTGGTACAGAGCACTACCGTTTGTACCACTACACGCTTGTAATGGTGAGGAACTACACAAATCCGCTTGTGAAAGAGCACTTCCACCTCCATCATATCCCTTATTGACATCTAGCACTCCATCCGTAACAAAATTGTGCCAACACGGGTTAGGTAACTTTCCTCCGCTACACGCTGCGATTGATACGGTGTTATAACCGTAAGTGAAGTTAGTACTTCCTCCATATCCGCTAACATTGTTTCCTATCCACGTTTGTAGTTGCCCTAACTCCGTCATTCCAGATAATCCGTAATCAAATGTATTTTCATCACCGCCAAGAGGAACAAATGCGTATTGACCTGCGGAGGTTTGATAACATCTACCCTCTGCATCTCCTTGGAAACAAGGATGTGCTTTTATTCCATTAGGTAGGTTTGCAATCTTCCTAGGACGTGTTAATGAGGGTGCAGGTAGTGTTTTAAGGAAATTGTTAAAAGCAGTGCTTACAGACGCTCCTGCACCGCTTACATCGCCTTCTATCTCCATAGATACACGTACCCTTGCAGTCTCTTGTTGACTAGCACAATACTTGTAAGGCATAAACCCAAATAATGACTTTTCACCATCAGCATCTAGTGTTACATAAGGACACGGTATATCAAAGAACCTTCTTACGTGAAATATGTTTGGTTGTTCCCATTCTTCACACCCTTGCGGATATAATGACTCTATTCCACCCGTATCTGCGTTAACTTCATCAGATGTTTCACGGGACATTTGCCACATCTGCGATATTTCCGCGTTTCTTTCGTTAAAGTCTGGTGCATATCTCCGCACACTTGCAAAAGTAGTGTCTGTATCGTAAATATTATTAATATCACTCCATCCAGGTGCAACTTCTAGGTTAATACAGTTCTTTGGAGTAGATTCACAGTCTTTACTCATCTCTTCTGGGTTAACATCTGGCATATTAATGTAACTTGTGACTGTTCCTTCACTTCTAGGTTGATCATACTCAGCAATATCTTCTTCAAAGTTATCTAAATTGGCATTTACCTGCTCTTGCATCTCAGGATCTAATTGTCCAGTCTTTAAAGTTGCGTTATATTGTGAATCTAAATCTTGAACTTGGTTGTCTGTACCCCTTTCTTCTAGTTGTTCCTCATATCTTTCTGCAACTAATATTTTTGGTTGAGACGCAGGACTGTATCCTTGACCAGGATCTTCAATAATTACGTTTATAATACTACCTTGATCGTCTAAAACTGCTCTTAACTGTGCTTGTCTTAACGTTCCTCTAAATCCAGACTCGTTTTTATAGGATTCATTAAGAATAGATGCTGTTCCGTCCTTGGAACTTTGCTCTCCATCCTTAAAATCTGGGTCTTCTACCGCTTTTGACTGTAAATTTATACCTGTATCGTTCTTAAATATCTCTTGACGGAACTTCATATCGTCTGCAAACCCTTGTTCACGCAATGTTTCTGGAAATTCTATCGCAAGATCGGGATCTTTGTAGTCTTTTCCGCTATTAATGATGTTAATTGACGCAACTTTTCCTAATTCATCAATTCTTGCCTCTAAAAATGCCTCATCTAGGTTACGATCTGGTATAAGTGCACCCTCTTTTAGTGAAACTGGTACATAAGATACTCTTTTTGGGAACTCATACACTCCCCAGAACGCTGCTTTGTCCTTTATACCGTATCCTGCTAGTACATTTATACTCCCGCCATTGGTTGAAGTGAAAGATTGGTTGTATGTGAACGCATTTCCTGCGGTTTCATTGTTTATTTGGGTCAATTCCATATATCCGCAGTTCATTTCATCACCAAAATAGCGACACGCACTAATCATCCAGTTGTTTATGCGTTCTCCTACTCCAAAAAACCCAGTGCTAGAGGTATATCTAAAAAATATGCGGTGTTCATCAGTGCAAGTTCCCCAGAATGACTCATTTGCACCTACTTGGTTCTGAGGAGCATCAACATATATCCTAGTCTTCTGTGTAACCCACGCACTCTCTTTTATAGTGTAATTGAAGGTATGATATTCATAAGTAGGTTGCTGATTAGAGTTTTGTAGACAAGGAGCGTTAGTTGTGAGGAAATTTATACCATATACGGGTCCATTCCACGGATATGAGGTATCATAGAGGTAATATACGAATTGTCCCTCAAAAGCATCGTGAAAATTAAGTGATTTTGGTACAGAACCTTTTACTGGTCCGTTTTTTCCGTAAAACCACTCATAATACGCTGCTGTACTCAATATTTCTACGTTAGAACCACCCCAACCTGACTGAGATGGGTTATCCATCGATTCTAAGTAGTCTCTTTCCCCATAATTACCCGCTTCATCCCAATTATACCATCCTGTACGGGAAATTTCTCCAGTATTCCTCGGTCCACCTAAATTTTCTATTCTTTTCTTACCTCTTGGACCTGTAGAGGTCATTACATACCCAAAAATGCCCACATATGCGTATTGTTGCTGTCTAGCATCCAAACAATCAGGAACTCCCGCAACTCCTACCTCTAAATTTACCTCAGTTACGGGATTTATTGTATAAAATGTATCAGGACCACGGTTTACTCCGTTTGGTAACTTATATTCATACAGAGGAGTTACACTTTCTCCTCCTTTTAGTAAACCAGATGAATTAGCAGCACTTTCAGATGTCCAAATATACCCTAGTAACTCTCCTCCGCTTCCTGTAGTTAAATATGTATCATTATTTACGGAATCATAGTTACGGTACACAGCGGAAGTACCTGTTTGACTATCTTTCATCAAAGAGAAGTATGATGCTGACCTTTGACGAGGTTCTCTGTTATAGGAACGGAACTCTTCCTGAGTATCCTCCATAACATCACTCTTTGTATATGCGTGATCACGCTGCTTACCACTATAGTACCTAAAGATAGTGGTTCTCTCTGCATTACAGTTATCTAAACACACCTCAGTAGGTTCACCAAGGTAAAATACTTGATCTTTACCAAACTTGTACCCACCAGGACCTACACCTTGAAACTCTATAGTGTATCCTGCGGGTACATTAGTTCCAGTGTATGTCTTAGTATAATCTTCAGAGTCAACAGGGTTCATATAAGAACGACCTGTTTCTAGAATCTTAGCGGGCATCCATTTGTGCTAGAGTTTCTTCAATTTTATTTAGTCTGTCAAAAATAGTATCAAATACCTGTAGTAAATTACTGTGATTATCGTTTCCAGGAACTTTATATTGTATCATATCAGCACCTCTACTTAAAAATGCTTCTATCTGCTGAGTACGGTTAGCAAGGTTAGTAGCAGTCTTTGCTATCATCTCAAACCTCCACTCATTCTCCTCTTCTATAGATTTAAACTCAGGTACCTCTATATCTTGAGGTATTACTAGATCTTCTTGGTTTTCCATTAAAAATAATTAAAATTCAATACTACACGGAACTTTTGGTCTGTGCAACTGGTACCTGCGTGAGGTGTATTCACCTTAAATTGTAGCAAACGATTTGCCTTACTGTCAACTTTAGTACCGTCTTGAAAGTATGTATAACCATTATTGTCATTTAGATAGTATATTGCAGTGGTAGCACCTTCAAATTCATTAGACCCATACTCACCACAGTCTGTATGAAAGTCATATTCCTGTAGTCTATCAGTGTGATGGTTTAGGTTTGCCTTTATACGTATCAGTGCTCTTGGTTGTAACTTGTTCACTATAGGTAATACCTTCTCATACTGAGGTCCTAGAGGTTGTCCTCCTCCATATACGTAGTTTACCATTTGCCAGTTATATATCTCTTTCGCTTGTAACTCAGGATCTACCATTCGGGCAACGTGCATTACCTTCGCTTGGTTTACATACCACGGAAAGTCTTGCCCCGTAAAGTAGTCTTGGATCTCCTCAAATTCGTTCGGGGGGAGGAAGTTATCGATTAGTTCAAAGTTCATCACGATTTCAGAATAGTTACGACGACGCGGGGGTAACGATTCTCACGTCAGACCCCTCTAAATGCCTCTCTAGTGGTCACAAACATAGTGTCCCCTATATCTGGACACATTCGGTGTTATTCTATCTAATATTTCTTCACAATCTTCATACTCCACAGACTGATACTGTGACAATGAGTTCTTATACAAGTCTACTGCCTTGTAGATTAAACCAAGTTCTTTTGAGTTAAATGTCATCTGCCTTACGGATAATGAAATGATCGTCTTCTATATCATATTGTAACATATCTCCCACTCCCCATCCAAGTTCTTCAACTATCGTATCTGGTATCTTAAAAGTCATTTCACCATAGTCATCTTCCTCGATGGGAACTAGAAATCGTTTACTCATTCTTTCGTAAAATATAGCGTATCAATGGTATATAGGATTTTATGTATTCTAGATTACTAACGTACGCATACTTGTGTTGAAGTATTAACCCATCACCCAAATATATCGCTGCGTGCTTTATTTTATCACCCCCAAATGAGAAGCATATCACGTCGTTCTTTTTCAAAATACCTGAGTCAAATTCACAGTCACCTTCTTCTTTCTCGAAGATAATGCTCCAACCCTCTCCTTCTATATCCTCTAACTTGTATTCCCTAACTGTAAGAGAGTAGTCCTGAGAGAACTCCTGTACTCCAGTATCCTTCATATAGTCATAGATGAGTGTGAAACACCCTCCACCCCTTTGCTGTTTCCAAGGGCGACCTAACCAAGGGGAGTAATCATCCTCGTACTTTTTTAGCAAATGGTCCATACGTAAAATTTTTTTTGGGATTTTTTTTATATATCAGGGTACCTTAAATGCGTTTTCGATAATATATCAAACCCTATACTTTTGTAGGTTAGACAAAATCGAATTTTTTAATATGCCACTTTGCCAACTGTCACAAGGCGAAAATGATAATCGTTTTCATTCTCACCTGTGTCACTTTGAGATTAGTATAAGCACCCCTCATTAGGAAATTGTACTTTCTCGCCATCTACTAGGATTGCATTTTCTTTTTTTAAATACTCCCAAGTCTCAGATAGGTATTTGTTAGCACCATAAACACCCATAGTAAACTTATCCATATTAAATCTTTTCTTATAAAAAGTTGTTTCTGTGAACTGTCTCCAAGTGATGTTATTAAGATTAATAGTTTCCATAGTGGGTTACTTAGTGTTGTTATATTAATTATAGCGAATAATTGTGATATATGTGAATATCTGGGAATATATGTTAAGTTGCAGTTATTATGACATAGTGTAACAGAATAGGTAGAAAAAAAATCCGTTTCGTGCTAACTTGCTAAGACTCCTATTCCTAGAGATATTTAAAGAGATATAAAATTATAAACTATATTTTTTTATACCTTTTTATTAATAGGGTTTTTTATTCATTTATACCGCAAGTTTTTAAAATGATCGTTTACTTTGTTTCCGTCTATATGTCTCACTTGCTTATGTTCTATAGGGTTATTTAGTCCACTTTCTGAAGTCTCCGCATTTAAAAAAGCACTTGCCACTAACCTAGCAATTCTCCTTACTACGGTCTTACCGTTATGCCTTAAAGTTACTCTCTTGTAACCGTTTTCATTAATATGAGTCTTTAATTGTTTCCACTTTCCCCACTTAGTAGAAAAGACCTCGCCATTCTCTTTAATGTAATAATCTTCATATAGTGGTAAAGGTTTATAGATGTTTCCGCTATCATCTATAAATGTCTCCGCATCTACTTTTTTAAACGTGTAAATAGTCATCATTTTAAAGGATAATAAAAAAAGGGACTTGTTATTAGTCCCTTTATATATAAGTTTAATTAAAACCCTTTTTTACTTAGAAATTGCTAAAAATGTGATTGTCCCATTCGCAGTAGTCATAACTTAGTGAATGATTCCATATCTTTTCGTAGTCGATACAGTTTTCTATCCAACTTGGAAGTGAGTTAGAAATATAACCACATTCTGAGATTAATTCCTCTGTAAACTCTGCACCACTATAGTATTTTCCTCTATAGGACTCTTCTAAGTGCATTAAGTCGTTTATACTGAATAAGTTAATAAATGCTTCGATAATCTCATCAACTGGGGAATCGAAGTATCTTAACTCTGAACACACATTTTCGTATGTTTCGATCTCTTCAATAGCGTCATCTATATCTAAGTTGAAAGTCTCTTGAAATTCTTGGATTTCGTCTAGTCTCTCTGTACCTTCGTCAAGTGCTATCTCTGAGACTTTAGAAAATTCAACTCCGTAGTCAGTAGAAAACTCTAAACTACGGTTAACAATAGCATTAAGTTCTAAAACTCTTGACTTTCTTAGGTCAGCATTGATTTTGTCTAGTCTAGTTTGCTGAGAGTTAGATAAAGTTTGCATTTTGGGATTTAAGTGTTGTTAAATTAATGATAACATATTTTTAGCAATATGTGAGAGTAAAAAAGAGAATTTTTACATTCTCTTAAGATTTACATATCCCTCATAAATGTTAATTACAGATTCTAAAACAATTTCAAAAACTTCTGTTGAAACATAAATTTCATTATCAAATACCCAAGAATCACGTTTATATAAAACTTCCAAAACATTGTGGGCAATATCTTCTAAATTTTTCTGTGAAAATACTGTGGACTTCCACCCACCAGTATAGTTAAATCTTTTATCAAGTGTTTTAACTAAATCCTCTGTTGTAGCAGTAGATAGATCAAGAGCGAAAGTTTTGATTTTTGACATTTTGGGAAAAAAGTGTTTTGTATAAATTAATGATAACATAAATTTGTGATTTATGTGAATAAAAAGAGAATTTTTACATTCTCTTAATATTCGCTCCATTGTCTCAAATATGAGTTAATTTCTGCTAGTGTGCAAGAATACTTATATTCTGCACCATTACCAGTTATAAATCTGCCAAAACTGTTAGTTAAAGCAAGTTCATATAATCCATCATTTTCAAAGTAAACGATAGATGCACCAAAATTATTATTAGGGAAATTAATCTTACTTACTTTAGTGTTTGGGATATTTCCCTTTTCTGTAGCGTAAGGATAAAACTCGAACATAGTGTAATTAGTGTTGTTAATACTATGATAACATATTTTTTATAATATGTGAGTATGAAATATTAAGAAATAATAAAGCATAAAAAAAAGGTTAGAGTTCCCAATTCTAACCTTAAAAAAACCAAATTTTTAAATTTATCAATTTAACCTAACCATATTAACCATAGTGTGAGATATGATTAATATTACTGGACTTACATAAAAGGGAACACTAAAACCTTTTAATGCCAGTTAACTAAACTGCTAGTGGGTAGTATCCGTTAGTGTTGAAATAATCAATATCTGAAATAGTTAAATGCTTTTCAAATACTTTCATACCTTCGTAGAATTGAATTTCCGCACCCGTTAGTGTGTCAATAACTACCCATTGTTTTTTTACTTGTTTGATATAAACTCTATCCTTAGTTAGTTCACTAAGAATTGCGTTTAATCTTTCTTTAGTTGTTTTGGTTCTAAAACCGCCATTATATAATTTAACCGACCTATAACCAAAATGTGTGTGGTCGATTGAAGCGATTATTGTATCGTAAAATTTTACGTCAACAATATTTGAACCATCTAACCTAGTAATAACTTCAGTATTACCTAGTCCAGTTCCTTTTGTATTACACTTCATCATAGCGAAAAGTGCAGTTGTAATACTGGGTTTTGAAAAAGTCAAAGTAGGCATTTTGAAAAAGTGTTTTTTGCTTATATACCTATATTATCATAAAATATAGGTTAGTGTGGATTGAATTGTTAAGAAAATCTAAAATCTTTTTTTCTTAGAGTCTCTTACAAGTTTATTAAACTTTTTACTTTGTTTTGGACTCATACCAACAAAATAGTTTAATAAGTTGCCTTCATATTGGTCAGCAAGTTTAATTAAATCATCACTCATAGGTGGCATNAAATCATCATTCATTACTTTCTATCCTTTTGTATAGCGTGGTAGTCTAGGTTAGTTGCTATTGCTTTTCCAGTTATGAATAAGGCATAACAACCACCGATAAGTAAAAATAATTCCATTAGTATGACCTATAAGGGTGGATTATGTTAGATGTAAAATCAAGAGTTTTAGATATTTGAACTCTTGTAAAGTTACCTGTAATAGGATTTATTACAAGTAACAATAAAAAGATTAAACCTAGTCTTTTATTCATTTTGTTTAACCTCTAAGTAAGTTGTTTCTGTTGTTAAACTGATCTATAAGAATCTCAGTTTTAGCGTTTTGTTTCGCAATTTCCTTATCTGCAAATTTGATAAGTCTGTGAAGCATTTTTAAATCCTTATCCATAGTGGGTTAAGTTAGTGTTGTTTGTATATAACCAATATAAGGGAAAATTAGGAATAATGCAATAGGAAAAATTGATCTTAACATTTTTTTAACAATTCATCTTTTTTTCCATCAATATATCCCTTTTTATAGGACTCTTGACTAATTTCGCTGATATTCTCTATTTCTTGCTCAGTTAAACCTGATTCTTCAAAAATTAAAGCATTATCTGAAAATTCTCTTAATGTTTCAATAACTTCTTCAAAAGTGAAATTTCGATTAATCGCATTTTCTCCGTATGCAATTTCAAAAACTTCTTCGATAAACTGTTTTTGGTTCATTAGTTAGAATCCTCCATAATTTCGCTAGTATCTTGAATTGTAAACTCATAATCAACATTATCATTAATATCAACATAATTACAATCTAAAAAACTTTCAAATTGACAATTTTGTAAATGGTTATTCTTCAGATAGTAAAATGTTATGTTATCATCAGGTTTACACGTTGATTTTTCATAATCAACAGATAAACCCAATTCTTCAATTAGTTGCTTAATTTTCACTTGATTAACTCCTTATGTAGTTTAATTAAAATGTCAGAATTAACATCTATAATTTCATTTTTCTTGTCATCATTTTCTGAATAATGAAAGTTTAAACACTCTATCATATAGAGGATTTCTTTTTGTGTAAACATTATACAATTCCCTCCTCTACTAACCCCATTATGTTCCCTGTTTCATCAATTATTTCCCCAGTTTTGTTATCTCTAACACAACTGTATTCATAATCACAACCAAATTCAAAGGATAAATCCTTTGCTTTTTCTAAATCATCAGTATATACCTCAGAATTGAATAATCTGGGTGTTTCAACTGTATATTTGAAATTGAATTGATTTTTTGACATTTTTTTTAGTGTTGTTTTGTATAATTTATTATTGCATATATTTCTGGTATATGTCAATAATGAAATATTAAGAAATAATTAATTATCTTCCCATTTGATTTTCTTTTCTGAATTTGCTATATCAAAACAAATTTCGCAAAGACAATCAGCATCAGGAAAATGATCTCGCCAATTATATTTTTCCTCTATTGGATAATCCCAATAGTAATAGAGATCAGGTTGATAATCTGGTAATGCCCTAATAGACGGTTCTCCGTCAGTATGCTCATCATCAAAATTGCCACATACGTCACATAATGCCATTATGCCACCCCCATTTTTGATAATGTTTGATTAGTTGCTCTACGCTCAATAACAAAATCTCTTACTCTTTCTCTATCAAGAGAATCGCCACCACCCCAAGTAACGTGAGTTCCCACTTCGCATAAATCAAGTAAATTTAAAGTTGCAAGTGCTAACTCTTCCCTAGTTAAACCATCAATAGGGTAAAGTACATCAGGGTGTGATGGTAAGTAGAATGACTCACAATAATCAAGAAATTCTTTAAAGTTTTCCATAGTGTTTTTTGTATATGAATCCATCATAACATAAAATAATGAATAATGGATATTTGAATTGTTAAGAAATAATTAAATTGCTAATGATAGTTGAGTATCTGTAAAAACTTCTTCTTCAATATCTTCTATAACTTCATTAAATTCCCCAAAATCTTCAGTATAATCTGAAAAATCATAATCTCCGTTTTTGTAAAGTTCAATAGCGTGTTCCTTACTTTTTGCTTCAAAAGTATATGTTCCGTATTTATCGAATTTTACATTGATGTAATATCTTTTTAGTTGATTCATTTTTAAAAATCCTCTTTTAATTGTATTCTGTAGTCGATTGATTTGATACACCAACCTGCGTTAGCGGTCACTTCTTCGATTAAATCATCAGGGTCACTTGCTTCCCATAAACCTAAATTGTCATTGATTATTAGTTTTTGGTCATCAAATGAGACACTATAATAATCTGGTAAATGTTCATTGAAATCAAATTCAATATCGGTTACTAAGTATTGCATATTAACCCTTCGCTTCCATTTTTTGCTGAAATGCGATTCTATCCCTTTCTTCGGGTGTAGTCACTCTCTCAGGGTCATATTGAGCGTTATACGCTTCTTGAAAGTCAAATCCTAGAATACCGTCAACGATTTCCTGCATTTCGTCAATATCATTTTCAAATTGACTAAACCAAAAATCTTGATTCATAGGGTGTAAGGACTCATTTTCCTTACGATAGTTTTCTAGGTCAGTTTGGAACTGTTCTAAAATTTTCTCAAAGTTCATAGTGTTGTTTTTAACTATTTGTATATTAAATCATTTTGTATCAAATACAATAAAAGGTGTGACAATATTTTTACTGTCACACCCTCAAATTATTTGTTGAATTGATCGTAGAAATCGTCACTATTCAGTAATGGCAACTGTTCATAAGATAAACGATCTTCTGGGTCAGGTTGCATAAATGCAACTACATCATCAGTAAAACTTGTAATATCGCCTTCATAGGCACTATAATAAGTGTTTTCAAATTCATAATCTTCCCATTGAGCATTTTTCCAATCTAATAAATCCCAAGTAAAAACATCTTCTTCAACATCAGATGAGTAATTTTCATACTGTTCTCTTGTCAATACAACTTCTTCTAAAAGAAATCTTCTTCTTACAAGTGTAACTAGATTATCTGAGTCTAATTTTTCTTGACCCATATTTGTTGCTAATGCCTGTTGAAATGGTGTTAATTTGCTCATTGATGATAAACCTCATAATGTTGAATTGTGTCAAGTGCTTCGATTTGATGATCGTTTAACTCAAAGTCCATATCTCTGAGTATATCATATAGTTTAACCATATTGTAAACTTGATCGTTAGTTAATGGTATATTAATCATTTTCCATACCTCGCATTGAATCATCAAATTTGTAATAGGTGTATAACCACTCGAAATTGTCTGTTAATGGTTCTTTACCATCTACAACAAATTCATCAAATAATGCTCTTGAGTCCTCTATACGGTTCTCATCAACTGCTTTAATAGTTGATTTCATTATTGTGTCAATTAAGACATCAATAGATTTATCTAGTGATTCTGTTTTCATTTTAGAAATCCTCAACTGTTAAATTGTTTACTGCATCATAAACTTTATCTTCCATTGTGTCAAAAGTTTCTGTATCATATAAATCACTCCTATATTTCATTGTTTTAGGGTGTGATAATAAACGAGTGAGTGATTGATGCTCTTCGATTGATAGTTTGATTATAGGCATAAGTCCTCGAACCTCCTACCTACGATAGCATCTATTGATACTGGGTCAAGGTCGGACTCTGTAACTTTGAATCCTTCTTTTCTTAGATTTTCGAGTGACTCGGCAACAACTTCATCATAAAGTGTTTCTAAGATTGACTCGTGATGTAAAACTGACATAATAGTGTTTTGTTTCTTGATTTAATATTAAACGATAATGTGACTATTTCAATTCTGGTAGTGACACTTTTTTATCTGTCATAGCATAGAATACTTTTTCAAATGTTGCTTTGCTATCTTTTAATTTGTTCTTTTTATACCATACTCTATACATATCAACGGTATTTGATGTGTCATTACCTTTTGTTTCATTGTTATAGAATGTAAAAAAGAACATCATAGAGTCAATTAAAATCTGTTGCTCTGTTTCGTTTAATGTTATGTTAAATTGTTTCATAATTACATATAGAATGAAGTTGGTCTTTTAGAAATCTTATTATGATCTTTTCTTTTCATTCTTAGAACCTCGAAATCTCTATCAATACCAAATGCTGATTCACTAGGTATTGGAAATGTAGTTTTACGTTGCTCTTTAGATAATTCTAGTTCATTCTCTGTTAACCATTGATCGTTAATGAGTTCTTGAACCTTTCTAAATGCCCCAACAACTGCATCTTTACCATATCGGTCAAATGCCATTCCTGATGGTGCATTGTTCTCGTCTAGGTCACAATAACAATAACCTAATTGATTTGCGATTAAACCTAGTTCTCTTGCTGTTAAATTAAGTTGATACATTTTAATGATGTGGGTTGTAGTAGTTTAACATTAATATTATAACAAATATAATTACTAGAATTGTTAAGATAATCATAAGATTTCCTCCATTTTGTTGTCTATTAAATAAGCAATAAAATCATTCCATTCTGACCAATCTTGATCGTAAACTTGGTAACAAATGTCCTTGATAAATTCCTCATCAATTTTTGATTTATCCCATTCTTCCCTGTCGTATGTGTCAATAACAGATAATACGTCAGATTCTATATCAACGTAATTTGTAGCAAATCGAACAGGGTCAGGGCAACTCTTTATCCAGTTCTCATAGGTCATCATAACTGATTCTCCCATACAGTTGTTTTAAATCTCTTAACTGCTTTGTCTAACAGTTTAATGTCTCCGTCACATATATCAGCAACTTCATCATCATCTAAGTGACAAAAAGCGTTGTTGATGTCTCCTATGAGAGTTAATAATGCTTCATAGTTGGTCATAGTGTTGTTGTAACTGATTTAATATTAAAACTATTTTGTATATAATGCAATAGTTAGTGTGACAATATTTTAATTGTCCTCTATCAAATCTTCCATAAGTGCGTCTAGTTCTTCAGCACAAAATCCACACCTCCAACCCTCGACTTCCTCGTTATATACTGCATAACGATTGACATATCTACCTGTTCCGAGTGAACATAGATTACCACAATCAACACATATTTCAGTTTTGAAAGTATTTACTGGTTTACACATTAACATTAATCAATACCTCTTAAGTGTGAATTTTCTTGATAGACTTTCTTAGTCCAGTATTCTAGTTGATAATTAAATGTATCATCATCAAGAAATTGTTTCCTGTGTTTCATCATTTCGTATGCCTTATCTGTGGCATATTCCCATAATCCCTCTTCATAATACATTGATTAGTCCTCCTTAAGTTGTTTAATAAGTTTAACTCTCTCATTATGAGTTAATTTAGGATTCCATAAAATCTTCTTAAGTTTATTATAATAAGTCATTAATTAATCCTCCTCCTCTATCTCTAAGTCATACTCTTTAGCAATTTCATCAAATACATTACAATTCCACGCACTCATATTTTCAAATACTGCTATCTGTCCAATATCATCATAGGACTTTTGCAAATCTTCGTGTATGTAATCAGTTACATAACTCTTGAGTGTTTCAAAGTCCATTGTTTCAACTGTCTCTTTAACGAATTTTCTTGCAAAGGTAACATAATCTCTGCTGTTAAGTGTTCTTTTCATTTAACCTTTCCTCTCAACAAGTTGTTTATAGTGATTATCAATCTTAGTTGAAACTTCTTTCATTTCTTCTAAGTGATAATTGTCTCTGTTC